>Ga0209922_100294_pt1 | contig 91533 bp, 106 predicted proteins | sample ThiBiot_500_biof_FD_183946 | JGI IMG/M metagenome (GOLD analysis project Ga0209922, IMG submission 183946) | Wastewater bioreactor microbial communities from Cape Town, South Africa - Thiocy_expt_500_biof (SPAdes) | ecosystem: Engineered > Bioreactor > Thiocyanate-remediating > Anaerobic-Aerobic... | reverse complement strand
CCAAGTCGACAGTAATAACTTTGTTTGTATTGTTCGTTCATGCAAATGAGAACAATCGATGAATTTTCAACAGCTTGCGCCATGGATTCTAAAACTCCACCGTTAATATTATCCACATCAAGCCAAACACCGTATCCCAATGTCTAATTTATCAAACGAAAAACGCTCAAACGCTTCACGAAACACAACGATCTTTTACTTTGAGTCGATCGCGTATTTTCAAGCACATGGCTGTTACCGATCGATTGTATGAAATCATAATATGTCCTTGTAATTTCGTAGATTTATTCAGTGATGCTGAGTTTTTATGAGGTATTCGATTGAGTGTCCAAAGAATGGCGTCGCAATTCTTTTGCACTAATTGACTGACAGATTTGGCTTTGGTATCTTCGATGATTTTAATTGCACGATCGGTTTCTAAGAATTTTTGCACGTGTTCATCGAATGCAGCATTTAGAATTGCGTTCGAAACGCATTCGAGAAGTGGATTATCTTGCGAAGAATTTTCGAGAATTTTCAAAAGTAAATTAACGAGATTTTTATCGATGAATTTATGTGTTCGACCTCGAACCATTAATTTTGATAGGCCATCGACAAGTTCAATAAACGAAAAACCATAAAATCTTTGATCATTTCGATCGTACATTTGAATCATTCCCGATAGAATCGGAAGAACCTCTACGTACAACAAAACGAAAACAATTCGAATTCTTCTGATTTCATCGTTTCAAACCCGAAGTATTCGCAGCGAGAAGATTATCTTCATCTTCGTTCATAATCAACGGCAACAGCAAACACGAGGTCACACGAATTGCACTGGCGATATCTTGTAATTCTTTTAAACTAGTCAATGACTCCTCGTTTTCTGTTGTATCAGGAAACTCGATAGATATTGTATTTGAAGGTAGTTTCGTGTATTCTGCAATGATCTAAGAGAAACAAATCATGATTTGGAAGAGATAATTAGCGTGTATTTACAGTGATGGAATTGCATTCACGAAAATGAATTTTGAGTTCAGGTAAATTGGCTAGATTATAGAGAATTGTCAATGCTGAATCGCAGATGTATAAGATTTTCTAGAAAATAAAAGATTCAAATTGAGAGAATTGATTTTGTACAGCAAAGTCAATAATCGAACTTGATAATTGTTGAAATCGTTATTTTCCATTGTGTCTTCAGGTTTTTGAATTTTATAGCATTTTTTTAATGATTCAAGATAATATTGATCTTTCAAGATTTCACAAGCAAATTCAATGAAACCAGCATCAGCTGATTGCTAGAGAAATTCAAATCGAAGAAGTATTTGACGTGTTTCGTTTGTTTTCAGCGACAAACCTTTCGAATCGAACCTTCTTTGTCAAATTCATGATCAGTAAAATTACTCATCGAATTGTAAAGTAGAATACTATGAACGAAGACAGTTCGTCCGACGAGATAACCTTTTTCTTTGTAACTATTCATCAATGTCATTGCCATTTCTAAGACAATCAAGATGAAAAATTGCCTATTGAAAAACTGAATTTTTCGAACCTGGAAATTTCATTTCGGAGAGTTTTAATTTTGCTCCTGATATCCATTCTTTCGGTTGATGAATAAGATTTTCAAGAAAACGAAGTATTTTCAATGTAATTGGACTTTCGTATTCATCACGTTTTAAATTTCTCAATAAAGTCAACGCTTCGTCCAGCTGAAAAAGCAAACAATCGATTCAAAATGCTCGTTTTTTTGTTTTTACACGAAAAAAAACTACTCGTTCAGCATATTGAGCAAGGCTATCCGCTTCTTGTTCGAACGAATAAGTGATCGACGATGTTGACCGGTCGCTTGATAACGTAGGCGAATTGGTTGATATTGAAGTTGAATCATCTTTCGAACTCAAACGATTGATCATTTCAATCGCGATTTTTCTCGATTGTTGGCGTTTCTAATTTCGGGAAAGAAAAAACAAAAGGACTCAATTGATGTTCTCAAATGAAAAAAATGTTTCGCTTTTTTCTTCAAACCATAATAAAATGAACCGGCGGTCGTGCAACTCGTTTCGCTGCAACGACTTGTGAGACGCAATTCTTCGGTTGACCGTGAGAATGATCACTGGGTCGATGAAAGAAATTTTTCAATTTCGATTTAACATCATTCGGTGATGTTCCGAGAATACCATGTTTTTGCACTGCAGTTGAACTGATCGATAAACTCGACACTGACAACTGTAAAAAAAACAACAAGCAAAGCACGACGACAGTTGTTTATTTTGAAAACAAAGTATCGTTATGTTTTTTCATTACATCGACAGAGGGTTTTGATTTGGACATAATGTGAAACGATTGCTGCTTGATTTTAAAAGGTAATTAACTTTATTCTTTATGATTTTAGTAACTTGTTACATCCTAAAGAATATTTTGTTGATCAAGTATAATGACATTTTCATTTCGTTTCGTGTTTTTATTACCAGGTGAGTCACTATCGACAAGTAATACCTATCAATGATAGAGATAGGAAGGAGGAGCATCATCGAATAAACAAATCAAATCTACATTTTATTTATATAGAGGCACGTCGTCAATGGTTACGATCGAAAAATTATGGATGAGTCGTTGAATAGAATTATATGATGATTTTGCATTTATGAATCGTTTACAAAGTTTGATTCCGATTTCTCATTATTGTCAAGGTGAAATAAATCCAAAGACAGTTGTTGTCGTTCTCTTTTTTTCTTTCTTTCTCTCTCTCCGTGTGTTGTTTGTTTAATAAAAGTAAAATTATTCATATAAATGACTTGTTAACATGTGCAACAAGGAGCACGTCTTTCGTATTTCGTATTTGATTTGCATAGTTGCAAGAATGCATGCATCTGATCGTTATTGAGTGTATATATATATTTTTGCTGCTACTGTCCTCATTTCGTTCGTTTCTTTTTCTCCCTTTCTTTTTACTTGAAAACGTAAAATAAACGAAAAGAAAAGGAGCATATTACCATTCGATTCAGTTCGAAGAAGCAAAGCGAGAAAAACTAAAAAGAAAAAAAACTATTGTTTATCCAACTGAATTCGGAAATTAATTAACCGCAAAGAGAAACTCTCAATTATGTCGCAATTTTTCAAAAAAAAGGTAAATTCACTTCGGTCGACTTGTTTAATTCGCGTGTGTTTTTTCTTCGTTTTCAATAATCTTTCGTCTGCATACGAAAAACGAAATGCAAAGAACGAACAAGTCGAGATATGCGATAAAAAAAAAAGGCGAAAAATCGCGAATTTCATATATATACTTCGCATATTGGCTGTTCGTAATGATAGGGAGTGCATTCTTTTCTTTTGCTTTATCTTTTTCGCATCGATAGCTTATATTTGAAAAAAAAAGCGAAAGAAAGAAGATAGGCTGCAACTCAAAACCGATAGCAAACGACGTGCAAATATTGTTATTAACTTTTTTGACGAGGTGTATATCATTTTTTTGTTCCTCTCGATAAAGATTACAAGTATTTAATCCAACAGGTAAAAATAAAATGGAAAAAAAAAGAGAACAGAATCATATTTCGCGTTTTCATTTTCGTTCTCTCTCTCTCTTTCTCTTCTATTTACGATCCTCGAAAAAGATCAGATCATAAAAAAAAGAATAGATTACATTTGAGAAATATAAAAAGCCAATAGATCGAGAATCGATTGAAACAATATGTCCGAACAAGGAGAAACTAATCGAAAAAATTCAGCGGAATTAAATCCGGCTGATGAACGACGAGATTCGCTCTCGAAATTACGTTCATTGGTAAACGAAACTCGCTCGATAAATACATTTATTGACGTTTGTTTTAGTCGTTATCAATGGATCATAATCAGCAATCAGGGCGGAAAATGTCGACAACAGAAATCGATCTTGAATCGGTTCTTCAAGTTCGTCGACGTCGTTTATCCGTAACGACACCGCAAGTCTCTCAAGATTCCTATCGTTATACTGATGTTATTATTTTAAAAGTCGAAAAATCCAATGATTTACTCAAAGAAGATGGCCGTTGTATATTTCATGGTTTGTTTGTTTCTACTTTCGATTTGTTTTCTCTTCTATCTTGAGTTTGTTCAGGTGATTATCATGTTCTAACTGATATCTTTCAAAAATATACATCTCATATTAAAATTCATCATGATGATCCGGAAATTATTAAGAATCATGATCGTTTATCAGGCAAAATTTATACAACTGTTGAATTGCCAACAATGTCGTTGATTGAAGTTCTGGAAATCTTGCATAAACATTACTTTTCTATTGTGGCTAATTCAACAAATTTCAATTCAACAGTCAAATTACAAGAATTCGTTTTATTACGGAATAAAGATTCAAATGATGGCAATCGTCCGTTGCCAATTATCGATACGAAAACGCATTGATTCGATACGATTGAAAGAGAAATCATAAACTGAAAATAATAAAAATGAAACTTGAATTTAGCTTTTAGAAATCTGTAGTTGGTTTGGCTTTTTTTTCAGTTTTTACTGTTTTTTTTTCTTGAATATTTTAGATCTAATTAATTAACATGTCGTCGCCTCCATCCAACGTCGGAAATATCGATCTCGAATCGGTTTTAAACGTTCGACGACGGACACTAACAGCTATCGGCGAAACAGGCCGAGCACAAGTTCAATATCGATATACCGATACAATCTATCTCAAACGTGAAGACAGTTCCAATTCTTTACTCTCAATCGATTCGAAAATTGTCATTTTCGGTGAATTACATTTTCTATGCAGTATATTCGAACGATATACATCGAATATTTCGATTCACGAAGAAGCAACCGGATCGAATAAGAACAGTTTTTCGACAACATTCGAAGAAGATGAATTAAGTCATGACGCTGATACAAGTATGCCAGCCATGATATCAACACTTCGGCAAACATCGTTATCGTCGAATTCATCGTCGCCACCGCAATTCAATGACAGTCCACCAAGACGAAAGAAACTCAATTCAATTGGCCGATCGTCAACGGTTACGTCATCGGCAAGTGAATATTCGATGCCGAATCTTGAAGGCAAACGTTACGGTCGAATTCAATTGCCAAGCATGACAATTATCGAAATCTTAGAAATTCTTCTACGTTCAGGTCTCGATTTAGTCGACGAATCGAGTGTTTACGATGAGAACAATGTTCTTCATCAAAGTTTTGTATTTTCGAAAACGCAATCGATCGGATCCCGATTAGGACAACCATTGTACTCGAATCCATCGTCATTTGTTGGCACATAGACTGTCATTTCCAGATACTTCGAATCTCTTTTATTTTTGGCTTTTAGAATAGTCATATTTTCTGGTATTTCAGTCTTTTGTTTGTTTGTTTCTGTCTGTCTCTCAAAAATACACTTTTTTTTCTAAACAGGAAAAGAATGAAAAGCCCTCGAAGAACATATTTTCTTATTATCTCTGTTGAAATAGTATCAAGTGCACCGAAGAACAACAACGAACTGTCTCGCTCTATCATTATCTCTCGAGAAAGAGATTAACAAGATATTTACAATATCACGATTTTCTTTCTTTCTTGTTTTTACTCTTGAATAAAGCAAACAAAATATTAATGATTCAATTCATTCTCAATAGAATGTCATTGATGTATGAAAGTGATTATAACAATAATAATAATGAAAAAAAGCTCTCTCTCATTCGTACTTTCTATGCATTAGCTAAATTAATACATTAATATAACTATAGCAGCGAACTAGAGACAACTAGTTCTGTGTTGTAATAAGGTCAAAGCATATTAAAAAGAATAGATCGTAAAAGGCCATTTGATTTTTTGATATAGACACGAATTGAGTAAGAAGAGAAAAGTATTTAACATACTGTGTAATGCTGTTTGATAACGACTTGTGTTTATTCGCACAATTGACATTTATAGTTTATCGTTAACTAGAAGAACATAATAATATGAAGGCTAATTGCTTTAGGGAGTTCTATTTTACAAATCAAGTTAGCAACAGTTGAAGGAAAAACGTCGACGAATACGCGCACATATCAATCATTTACTCGTCTTCGTCTTCCTTCTTCTTTTTTTGATGGCATAAAAACCGATGCTCGAAGAAAAAGAAATCTCAACATGTATTTATTTGTTATCGTGCCGAGCTTAACTGAGTTTTGTTCGGGTATGAGTTTTCCATTGTATGCATGTGATCTCGAAGATATGTTTCCTCCATTGTGCACTCATTTTCTTTTGTTAGTGAGAATGTGACGATGAATACCTCGCGTATTCGAAAATTAATCTTCTTATTCATCTCGTAGAATTATCTATGTGTTTCTGTCTTCAACAATTGCTTCCGTTTGTGCTCGTAAGTACTACTGAATCTATGATGCTAGTCGAGAGAGAGAGAAAGGAAAGAAAAAGAAATCTTCGTAGAACTACGTTTCCAAAGAAAAAATTCTCTTTGTATTCTCTCGTTTTTCCTTTCTTTTCATTTCTTGTCTCATTCAACAGGATATAGTGATCGAGTGTTTGGCTATGTGAATATAATCTAATTTGATTAACTCCAAAGAAATATGAACAAATGATGCAAACTTGAGTACGACCTTGTTATTAAAAGGAACAAAAATGTGAGTATAATTTCAATTGAGTTTATGTTTGTTGTCAAAAGGAAAAAGCGTGTTTTTCCTTTCGTTCGACATTTTGTTTTTCTTTTTTCTATGAACAGTAAATTAACTTAAACTCGATCAATCATATCATATTAACTTAATTTTCATATTTATTGAAGAATTTGATATGCAAATCTGATTGTTCTTTATTAAAAGTACTTCGTAGAGGGAGAAAAAAAAAGATTTTTCATTCCTCCATATTCATCTGATTATTTCTTTATGATTATCTCGGAATGAATAAATAAATAACTGAATATAATTCAGTTTTTTTAAATGATTCGCAACGAGAATCAAGTAAAAAGGTCACTCGGGAAATAATCGAAGAACTGAAAGAACAAAAATAAGAGAGAGAGAGATGTAAGATGAGATCAATCAAATCTGTCAAAATAAGATCACTAGGACAGAGTAGTTTACTCTATAATCTAAATAATCGAGCAAATAGATTTCTGTTTTTTTCCAGTCTGGTTTTTGTTGAATAAGAAATATGCATATTTAAAACTGGCCATTATTTATAAATCTCAATTGAGTATGTGTCTCCGTCTCTTTTAGTTCTCGTCTTGATCGACAACAGTTGTCTTGATTTAGCTTCTGCTTTTTCTTTTAGATTTCTAGTACTTTTGTGAAACAAAAAAGAAAATGTAAGTTCGCAAAAGATAAAATCTTGTTTTTATATAAAAGAAAGAATACATAGGATATAGTTTTTTTCTTCTTCTTCTTCTGCTTCTTCTTCCTTCTCCTATCGTTTACTGATAATAGAATAAAAAAACGATTAGTTTTTGGTCGAGAAATCGACTAGTTTGAGTAAAAGACGAGTGATCATTCGGCGTATAATCAAATCTGACGTTTGTAAATACGACTCGAGTTCATCGACGAATTTTCTTTTTCAGATGATCAAATGAGTAACGAAACGAAATTTTCTTCGAAAGGTGTTTTGGGCTTCGATCCAGATATCGTTCGATATGGTTCAATATTTCTTCTCATTGTCGGTACATTCGGAAATATCCTCTCGTTCATCATCTTTTCACATGGAGTTCTACGAAAATCATCGACATTTCGTTATCTCGCTATTCTATCACTGATGGATCTACTCGTTCTCTATTCGGGTCTTCTCGATTTATTTCTCGTCGTGGAATCACGTGGCACGTTTTCTATTCGAAATCTGCATGTCATCTCCTGTCGTTTGCATACATTCATAACCTATTGGTCTCAACATTCGTCATCGTGGATTCTTTCGTTTATATCCGTTGATCGAGCGATAGCAACGAATTATATCAAGTTTGCACGAAAATTCTGCACGCCACATTCAGCTAATTATGTCGTTGCGGTGATTTTATTATTATTATTTTTATTTAACTGTCACGAATTGATCTTTTTACATTTACATACATATCAACACGAACAAATCACATTCGCACCGAATCGTTTGCAAACGTTGACGTCAAACTGTGATGAAAATGTCTTATGTTCACAAATCAAACGAGATCTCTCGATTTCAACGACGAATATTATTCCAATTAAATCCAAATCACATCCGATTAAATGTGCAGCATTACGAGACGGTCGATATGAATACTTTTGGAATCATGTAAGCGAACTCAAATTTCAATTGAATTCAAAAACCAAACAAAAAAAATTTTCATTTAGATTTGGGAATGGGTCGATGTTTGTCTCTATGCTCTAATTCCATTTACTGTCATGTGTATTGGCACATTTTTTATCGTCTATCGTGTTTATTATCAACAACGACGTGTTTTTCGTTCGCGTCGTTCAGCAACGAACAATCCGATTAATAATACACCGAATAAAGCCAAAAGTTTATTCTATCTTCTATTCACATTGAATCTTCTCTATTTTATTCTCGTCAGTCCCGTTGTTTTCGTCACGACGATCTACTTTCGAATTCCGAATACCGAATTCAGCCATCCGAAAATGAAAGCCATGATCTATTTTATGCAATATTGTAATCATACATTGAACTTTATTTTCTATGGTAAATTTTCTTGTCAATTTGATTGATTGTTTGTTGATGAAAATTTTCTTTTGCAGGAATAACTTCTCCGCCCTATCGACGTATTCTGTGCGAATGGTTTCAAATCTTAATTCCGCATCTGCCGGAATTCTGCCAACGAGCACTTCGTGAACGAACGAAATCGACTTCGAATAAAACGAATAATGTTCGAATGATTCGACATGAGAAAAAAGAATCCATCTCATTGATTCCGAGATAGAATAAATAAATGTTTGGCTTTTTTTTTCAATGTAAAATAAAAATCTTCTAATTCAATGCAATGATTCGCAAGATTATTTGTAAAACGTAAATATGATCTGTTTGTGATGATAATAATATGGAAATTTTCTTATGCGGAATTGATAGAAAAATGAAGACTACCGGAAGTAATTCAATGACTTTTCAAAACTTGAGTTTAGTTTCTTTGATTGGCTTCGTTTAATAAACGAGTTACACGTTCTATAAAAACAAAGATTTACAAATACTAACGTCGATTCTACAATGTCTATTACCGGATAATTATAACATCATCAATACTACTTAAGACTGACTGTCTGCTGTTGACGTGTTTCTTACAAATGATGATCGACATGGCATAAGATCTTGTTAACAGTCAAATATTTTGTTTGTTAGTTTTTAATAATACTAATTGAAAAGAAAACCCCCGATTATTATCACGACTAATGATGCTTTTTAATGTACCCGAGGCGAAAGAGTTTTTCTTTCCTTTGGATAATAAATCAAGTCAAGAGAAAAAGGAACTCGAAGTGACTTCGATTTACCTTTGAGACTCATTGATTATACGCTTGTTTTTCTTTGTCTGCTAATGAAATCCAACGAACATCGAGCAATTTCTCATAAATCATTCATTTTTGACTTCGAAAAACAAAACACTGATTCAATTCAGTTTTGATGATAACTTTACGTGAGAAATGAAATATTCTTGGTGCTTTCTCGCAGCGTTTTTGTTTTCATTTTTATTTTCTTAATTAAGAAAAAAACAAGAAAATACAATACACAAACATCATGGGGCAGATTTCTTTTCGCTAAGTGAAACGAAATAGAGCAAACTAGATTGTATTTACATGCAGGATTTTAATATCGTTTTCCATCTCGTCTCGACGGCGAAACACTTCGCTTTCGTTTATCATTTCGACGTTGATTTTCATCGAATTCTCGTTTTCGATATTCTTCATCGCGTTCAGCTTTGCGTTGCTCTTGTCGACGATTTCGTTCGACGATCTAAACAAACTCTTTCGTTTCACCAAATCGAAGTTTGTCTCTTTTTTTCTGTTCAAACCTGTTCTTCAGTCAATGGTAACCAGTAGATCGATGGTTTCGCTTTTGTTTTACGGAAATAATCATCGAGTCCTTTAGCAGATTGATCACTGGGTTTCACTGTGAAAATAAATCGAATATTTTCAATGAAAATTTAGCAAAATTCTCAACCTGCTGGTTGCTCGTCGATATTTTCCTCGTCATCGTCGTCGTCAGTTATGAGAAAACCGCTCTGTTTTTCTTTCAACGGCTTCGAACCGTTGGTATACTCGTCGATAGTCGGCGAGTCTTCTAAAATCGACGAAGATTTTAACTCGAGAGAGAAGAAAATATTCGAATTACCATTCGAGACATAATCTGGCGGAGCGTCGTGAGTTTTACTATGTTCCATTTCATCTTGCCGGGCAAATCGAATGAATAAAATTTTCGGATTCGTCAATGGCCACCGGCATCCATCGAGTTCTTGCCGAGCATTCTGTGCGTCTTCGATCGTTTTATACTTTTAAAACAAAAGAAAAAGATCGAACAATTCTCAACTCAGAAACTCAACGTACGTGAACGAAACATTGACTTTTGATTTTATCGAGCCAAAAATCCCCGTCAACTAGAGTTCCGTAACGACTGAGCAATTCTTTCAATTGCATCAGACTAAACGGTCGAGTCAAACCACGAATATATAAAATTTCACTCGGTGGTTCATTGGCAACACTCGGTTGTTTGACTCGAACTGGTTCATCAGCAACAAGTCCTTCGAAACAAAAACGTCTTTTATGTTTCTCGAAAATCGTTTTGTTTTACCATTGGTTTTTCCTTCGAAAGACGCCATTCGAACTGGTTTTCGTGTCGAAAACTCGTCGATGGCAACCGTTCGGTTCGACGTCGGTTTTTGATCGGCTAGTTCGCCGATTGTCATCGAATCAGTCGGTTGAAAATCATTCGTCAGACTTGTTTCGAATGCTGAATCATTGTTTTGATCGGAATCGAGTTCGTCATTGGCCGCTGATTCCGACAGAAGATTCACATCGGCGATTAAAGTCTGAAGAAAACGATGAATGAGATTGAATAGGAAGTCGATCGATGAGAAATTTACTCGGAGAACATCGAGATTTAGGTTAAGTTTGTTTAATAGCGGTCGAATTGGGAATTTGACTGACGCGTTCGATTGAGAACGACTGGGTTTTTCAGGTGCTGGAAGAGATTCAGTTTCTAAATTCGAACTTTCGTGAATTTCATATTATTAAGTTTGATTGTTGATTTACCTTTAGTCGTCTCAATTGGTTCTTCTCGATTTCTACAAAATCGATAAATTCAGAATGAAAAAACAAACAAATAAATATTTCGACGTTTACTCAATTTCAACTTGTGATTGATTTGCAGATTGTTGTGGTTTGTCGTCGGATGTATTTTCTTCGACATTAGACTCAGATGTCTCAGTCTGACTCTTACTACTATCAACAATAACTGGTAAAGGCGTATGATCTCCTATTTTTTCGATATTTTTTTCCTTCTCATCGGTCTCGTTACTCTTACTCACAAACGAATTCACCTCATTTACATTGTTTGAAGTCTCCAAAACAGTTTCTTGATTGTCAACTACTGGTGGAACCACTAATTGTTGAGCAACGGGTACGACCGGTGTCTAAACAGGCGAATCTTCGTCTTCAAATCGAAACATTCTGCACATATGCAAATAATTACTTGATTTTGTTCGTATTCGATTTGTAAAGACGCGCGTAATTTGGCGAGCAGATCTTTTTTATTTCCTGACGTTGGACAACCGCGTCGTTTCAGTTCGGCACGTAGTTCGACATTGGTCATCGTCTCAAAACGTGCGTATTGTGTGTCTGCCATTTGTATGAATTCAAGAGAATGAGAGAGAGAGAATAGATAAGCAAACAATTTCTAATCGATCTATAACAAAAATCAAATTGATTTGCACGATTTTCTTTTCGCTAGTGTCGAATTTTCTTTTCCTTTCTTTTTTTCTTTTGTGTTCAAAGAGAAACAAAAAAAATCACAAATCAAGAAAAACAAACAAACGAGTTCGAATAAATTACGATTGAAACAGAAAAAAAGACGCGAAACAAGTCTTTGCTAAATTCTAAATCGCTTTTGGAGGTCGATTGCTATCGACAGTTGGACCCGCCACGAATCTGAAGTAAACGATGGCGATAAGAATTATCACAACAGGTATAGCATATTTAAACCACGATGTTTCACCGGCAGATCCACTGGAATTTCCGTTGGAATTAACAATTAATGGTTTACTCTAAAGACAAATCAGTGTCAATCGTTCGAATCATCGATTAACCGTACCTTAGCTGCAGGTTTTGCGTCATCCTAGAAAAGAAAGAGTCGATTGATGAAGGAGACGAGAGTTAGAGAAGAGGATTTACAGAATGAAGTTGACCAATCTCGTATTGCTGCATTTGCTCTCGAGCGTCGTTACTATGACCAACATCTTCGAAAGCATTCGAAGCGTCTAAACCGTGTTGTTCTTTCAAAACTTCATCACCACCCGGATGCTGCAAAAGAAATAGATGAGACAATCAGAAACATGATCGTTGTTTTCAAACCTCATCAAGGAATCTTGTAATATCGTAAACATGATTGTTAATAATCATAATACATTTGCTTTTGTCTTCGGCGAGTTGTTTAACTTCAGCTAATCTGTAGACTTGTTTCTCCGACATTTGGTGCTTTTTGTTTTTTTTTAAATTCTTGTGGAGCTTGTACCGAAAAGATAGAGAAGAAAAAAAATGAGCCGAGTCGGTCAAAGAGCAAAATCAACTTTTTTTTTTTCGTTCGAAAAGTATGCATGCGTTTGTATTATTGTTTACTTTCAATGCCAAATAAAATTAGTTTCTTCGAGGAAAATTTTTTTCTTCGAAAAGAAAATAGATTTCGTATTTTTCGAGAGATTTTTCTTAATTTAAAATCGATTTTAATCGTAATTGATTTGTTTGAAAATCAACAGATGTCGTCAATCGACAGACAAATGTTTTCATAGTACGTGTCCTTTAGTTCAAAACATAAAGTTTCCCTGGTTTCGAGGGAGAAAATAAGAAATCAAAAGAGCATTTAATTGAACATCTCAGTAGTATTGTTTACTTTCAACGTCAAGTGTAATTATTTTCTTCAAAAAGAGAACAAATTTATGTTGCCACTGCAGAAAAGCAATCAACTAAAGAGGCCTAGTGTTAAGTAATTATTTGACAAAGTATTTTGTTTTATTTATATAATAAAAAAATATTTGAAGAAAGTTTGTTTTTTATGGAAAAATCGAAAGAATCCATCCAATTATCGGATCACGTAAAAAATAAAATTCAAACACGAGAATCGACTCATTCGAGTTTTATGTCAGACGAAGTTTTTATTTCGATGCATTCGAACGATGAAATTGGTAAAATGAATTATTTTTAACGAAAAATTTGCACGAGTTTGTTGGAATTTAGAACCGATTGCTGCACTGTCAACGCCAAAAGCCCTCGTTCGACATGAATCGACGTTTGTCGTTCGTGAAATGCCTTTGCCTTTTATAAAAAGTGACTCATGTGAACGTTGTCTCGAGAAAGATCAACGTTTAATTCGTTTCGAAGAAGAAAATAAGAAATTATCAGCAAAAATTCGTTTATTAACATTGGAAAATGTTCGCTACGAAGAAGAAAATCAAAAATTAAAAGTACATTTAAACGAATATCGACAAAATCAAACAATTTTATTAAAAAAATCCAAAGAAACCGAACAAATCCAAAGACTTCGACATGAATTACAAGTTTATAATCAAGTTCTCGCTGCCAAACGACGAGAACAACGAAAACAACTTGAATATTTTTATTATTATCGAAGACAATAAATCCATCTAGAATCGATTGACAGCGAGCACTTCTGATGAATTCAAAAAATCACACGTTGACGACGATTGAGGATAAATTTGTTCTTTGACTTGCACTCGGATTCGATCTAAACCATCGGAATACTTTCTCGAGCAGAGTTCAAATTCCTAAACGAGAGAAAATTGAATCGACTGAAAGCAAAAGATTTACTGACGGATTACTTTAGTTCGTTCTTCGTCGAGTTGAATAAGATTCATTTGTAGATTTGTTTGAAGAGTTTCTTGAGCTTGTTCGAACATATTATCCAACTAAAATCGAAAGAATCGATTGAAAATAAGTTCGAAATCGATAGATTTACTATTTGAGAAGTTAAATCGCCGATTTTCGAATGTTTTTCAAGGCTTTGTTGTTTGATCAATAAGACTTTTTCACTGAAAAAACAAAATCGACGATGAATTCAAACTTTTCCGCGAAGAAAACTACCGATTTTTTTCATTTTTTGATACTTGATTTGCTTCTTTTTTGCCCTGTTCTCGAACATGCTCATTCAATCGCGCTTTTTCCCTTGAAAAATCCGTTGATTTCTCTTGAAATACGTTTTCAATCGTCCTACTTTCTCAAAATATTCTTCAATTGAGTTAATTTTCGATCGAAATCCGCTGTGATTTCTTTTTCTAGACTTTTGTAATACTAAAACGAACGAGAAAATGTTCGTTTGAATCTTGAACAAAAAACAACGAACTTCATTGATTTGTTTGCATTCTAAATCTTTCTGCAGTTTGAATTTATTTACATATATTTGTATTAGACAATCGCTGATTTCTTCGAGACTCTTTAAGTAAAAGTTTAATTTTCAAATGACGAATTGAAATATTTTTACTTCGGTATTTTGCATTGCACTTGTTGTCAAAGGACTCGCCGAGAAATTATTCCGTCTGAGCATGTTAAGATTCAATTGAAGTCGATTTTCTTCCTTTTGAATATCCTAAAGCGAGATTTTTCGAACGAGAAACGAGCTCATTTTCGTTGTTCTTACGCCTTGAAAGTCCATTGAAATTCGTCGTAATTTATTTTGAATCGTTTGATCTCGTTTAAAGATTTCTTTCGGATGAATATCATTCAACGACAAGATTTTACAGAGATTCTTCTGATTATTCAATCGACTACTTGCAATCACATGTTTTTGATAGCCATTGGTTTCATCCAAAGATTCGGATGAATTTCTCCGACGAACATTCTCTTGAATATCACTTGTCGAAATTTTATGCATACGAAGAAGGAGATGCGATGCGAGTTCATCGTGAGGATTCAACGAGTTTGCACATTGATCCGAAGCAGTGGGTTGAACGAGTTTTTCAACGAATTCCTGATCTTTTTGACTGATGGAAATCCTTCGACGAATGAAAACGAAAAGACTCGATGAACTAATCGGAATATTCATTTGATTTCGTAGGACAATGTGACGATAACCAGAACGTAGGTGTGTCACGGGAAGAAAACATTGTCCAACGAAACCGCCGTCTTCAGCAGTCACAGAAATACGTATGGCTGCCATTTCCGGTAGAACTACTCGAGGAAAATTAACTGTGAGTTCGCCATGAGTCAGCTCGTTTTCATCGTAGATCGCTCGAAAGCCGTTCCAACGTTTGGCACGAAGACGATACTCCAATCGCTTCGTTTCTTCGCCGTACATGCCGAAGATTTGTATGTCGACAAATGTCGGCTCACGATCTTGACAAAGAAATTGTCCGGAGAAAACTTTCAATTCAATTTGATAGCTAACAACATTCTCGAGATGTTTGACGACGCGTGGATCGAATTTCGTTTGAGAATGACAGAGAACGGACGGCTTTTCGATGTAACCTGAACAGTTATTCAGAGAAAATAAACCCAAATTCAATTGCATTGGTACATCTAAAGCAAAATCTTTTCTTGAGCAAATATAATCAAATGTACGAACCTAATGTTTGGTAATTTAAAGCGACCATTTGACAGCCAATTCGCCAGAATATGTACGGGCTATAGTTGCTCGATTCGAATCGAGTTCCACGCGGATAGATTCGACTGATTTGTCGTTGGTTAAACGCGAGATATTCTTTTGGATATTCTCGAATGATAGTTTGGCCTCGATCTTCGTTCAACGATGTCATTTCGTGATATCGTCGACGTTCTTCAGCCAATGCAAATGATTTATATTGCGTTGGAATGAGATAAATAACTAAATCCGACATGGCTCCTGTCGGTTTTGTTTCGGGAACTTTGCTTGGAATTTCTATTTGAACGGGTTTTTCGTCCTCGGAGAAACATTCGTCTTCGAATAGAACGGCATGTCGAGGATTTTCTTGAGGCTGAGAAATCGTCGTTGACAATCGTTTGAGTAGATCGTCGGACGTGAGATTCGATGGTATCGTTCCCAAAGGTTCAGGACTGATATCTGTACCTTGGCCACTGCTATGTGATGAAGTTGCAGCAGCCGTCGGCAAGCCCTGTGGTGACTGTTTTTGATTTGGCGTTGATTTTGCTTGGAGTTTTTTATTTTTAATTAGAATTTTGTATAGAAGATCGTTGGGACTTGGTAGAGGAATATTGGGCTCGCACGGGTGACTTTTAAGAGGTTCTTTGAGAAGATAATCTCCGAGAATATCAACGAGATATCTCGCCATTTTAGCCTGAACTCTCGGACTAGAATGTAGAGAATTGAAAATGATTTTTTTTGCGAATAACGATGACCTATTCCGTTCTACCTGCCGTGATTTTCAATTGAAAGTGTCAATGGATATGGCGTGACTTTGAAAGCATATTCTTTGATTGCGTAGATCACATCTCGAAATAAAATCGATCTCACCGGCGTATGAATATGTTTGATTTCAGGTTCGTCATCTTTCCTATCCGAATCGACAACATCAAGTTCAATGCATCGACAACCAGTCAACAAAACCTGTCGGTACATTTCTACGCTCGCTTTTCCAGTTAACTGCGAACCTAAACAATCAAATAATTGCAGATCGAATCATCAATCGAGTGAACAAACCGGTTAGATAGGTGTTGTGTGATGAAGCTATGAAATAATGTGCCAATGGCTTTGACATGTCCATGTAGAGATCGAAGATTTTCGTATCAAGAATGAAATTATCGTAGCTCAATAAATATCGAAGAAATGATTCGTTGGTCATTCCTTAAGGAAAACATGAGCATTTTGCGTTTGATTGTTGAAAAACTCGATGAATTACTTTTATTGTATTTTTCGATAATCATTTTTGCTTTTTCTTCATAATAATCAAGTTCAAGTGGATCATTGGTCGTATCATTTTGACTTTGAAGAAATGTTTTCATAGCTTCCCAGCTGAGAAATTGTTGTTGTTTGTCATTTTTCGATTGTTGCAACGATTCAAATAATCGTTCGACTTCTTGCCGGTCCATTAATTTCATATAAAAACGAAAGAATCTCTCGAAAGTAAATTCATTCGGATCGATCAACAGATTAGCTCGTGACGGCAATTTGACATATTCCAAAGCTTCACTAATTTTCGCATCTTTAGTCAAATCATGATTATTTTTACATAGAAATTGAATTAATTTCTGCACAGAAATCATTCGATTGGTAAACTCAAGTAAACCGTTGACTATTCTCGAATGAAGTTTTTCTAAACATTGAAAATTCGAAAGATTTCGAACGCTTGAATGATGTCCAAATTGAAATAATTTGTCAGCCCATTCCTATCCAAAGAAAAAGTCAAAACATTTCGTCTTTGTTAAATTATTTACGCGAACAAGACTCGGCGTTCGTAAATAAAAACCAATGATACGTAATTCATTTGTTGCGACGAATGAATCACCGTAGCAAATCGAAAGCCATTTTAGATGATGTGGAACATCGAGAGCACCGAACGTGATGTTATTGAAACAATCGTCACCCTAGAAAAAGCGTTTATTTTTCAAATGAGGAATTGTTGGGTTTCGATCGTACAGAAAACGATGGCGGAGGATCGGTGCGAGTATCATGAATCAATGCGAGATCAAAACATTCGATTTCCTTGAAAATAAAAACATCGAAATGATTTTAAAAAGAAACGTGCTTTTTTTTTGTTTGTTTAACGAACATTGGTAGATTTGTTTTCACAAATGAGATAGTAACCTTTCGAATCAATAGATAATTGAACAACATGAAATGTCTAGAAAACACGAAAGATCGAATCGATATTTTCAAAATGAGAATTTAGTCAGGTGATACCGAAGGTTTTCGTGTGTCTTCAGGCCATTTCAATGCAATAATACCAGTTCGAAATTCCTGTGGAATTTCGTTGAATTTCGAAGAGACGAGATATTTTGTTGCACAAGCCATACGAATAATCGTCAACTACATGTTTACAAAATCCTCGTTCAACAGAAGAGAAAAAAATACGGGTACGAAATGTAAAGTTGGTGGTATTTATGATAGGTAGAAACAAGTAAAATACCGTCTTGATTGTTTTTATGCTCCTCTTTTTTGCCTCGTCGTCGTCGTTTTCTTTTGATGATTGGAAGCGAAAAGAAAAACGAAACAGAATGAAGAAAAAAAAAGGAGAATCGATGAGTTTTCTTTTGTCAATAAACTTCGAACAGTGTTTTCGTTTGAGAGAAAATGGTCTGATGAAAACAGAAATCATGGAGTTTTGAGTCACTCGAAATTCAAAGGAAATTAAAAAAAAGTACAATTCAAATTCTTATCAGTTTAACATTTAACTAATTTAATAAAATTTATTTCCTTACATTCTTCTCCTTTTTCGAAATTTCATAGTAAAAGAAAAATGAAATGAAATCGTAAAAACAAGAAAACAAAACCCAGAGGCACACAAATCCAAGAAAAAGAGAAAAGAAAAATCAAATGAACAAACAACAATAAAGAAAGAAAAAGAAGACAAAAACAAATTGTTCAATACCACAGACAATACTCTTGTCTCACACACACACACACACACTCATAAATACATACGTACACATATCAATACGCAAAAAAAACGCGTATCGATGTCGGCTTTTTTTGTCTTTAGTTAAAAGTTTGCAAATGAAGAAGAAGAAGAAGAAGAAGAAGAAGAAGAAAAGTTTATCATTTGACAATGGCAGAAAAATAAATAAGAAATAGATGCACAACAAATAGATATGAAGAGAATAAGAAACTTATGTTATGCTGTAGTAATAATATCAACGGTATTAGTTCCATTATGTGAATAGAAAAATGTTTGTCCGGTTGTTGCAGTTGTTGTTGACGAGTGATGATGATGATGATAGATATAATAATCATCGTTATGATTGTGATTATTATTCGTATCAACAGGTAGTTTAGATGTTGTTGTTGATGCTGATGAACAACAACAATCAGTTGATGTCGAAGACGAAGATGATGGCGAAGAGAAGGAAGACGAAAGAGTATTGTCACTTAAATCAAGATAATCACCACCACCTTGCAATGATACATCAACATCATCGTCATCGGATGTCGATACAACAGGTACTGCAAAATTTGATTGAGCAAGCCAATATGCATCAGCTGATGATGGATGATAGATTGATGATCTCGAATCATTGACTGACAAAAGAACTTTATCTGTTTCATAATTCGATGATGAATACTGTTGATTTGTTAATTCAATTTCATCATTGACTAATGGAGACATATAAATACTATCTGATGATGTCGAACGATATGTTGTTCGTGGATGTTGATAATACTGTACATGTTCATCATCTTGTTCGTCTCTCAACGGCGGAGTTTTCGTAAATGTTTTCTCTAAATGTTTGATTAGATTGCATATTAATAAACTAACTTGTAATTTTGGCTTTTTAACTCCGCGTAATTTTCGATAAGATTCAACAAGAACCGAACGTTTTTGTTCGTCATCATGCATTGATGAATATGTACAACGGCGTTTGACTATCGGTGTACCATAGGATGTGTAAACTGTATCACTGTGACGTCGTTGAATGATTGTACAAGGTGTAGTCGGCGGTGTTCTCGATTGAATTTGATGCGATTCATCGTCACTGGCGATTTCATCCTCACCCGAACTAGCATCTTCTTCTTCATCTTCGTCTTCGTCATCATCGTCGTCAACTTCTTCTTCTTCATCATCGTCATCCTCATCCTCTTCATCATCATCTTCATCATAATCAGCATTTGGATTTAACGATGATGGCAAATGATCGAATGTTATCAGCGAAGAATTCGTATCTTCATAGTCTAGAAAATCATTTTCATGACCACCATCTTCGAACACATTTTTTTTTTGTCAACAAACCTGATAGTTTTCGTTTGGCACTGGTATAGGTCGTTCGTTGGTCAAGATCTTGATCTTCGTGTTCAAAACATTGTGCATTCATAGTCGTTGAGTGATTGGGAGAATATATCGGAGGAAATGACTTGTACGGTGAAAGATTGTCACACATCATCTAGAGATCTGAATAAAACACAAATATATCTCATCTTCCTTTCTGTTTCGATTGTCGAACGGTGAATTTTTTGACAATCAGCTGTTACGTTTTTGCTCTTCTCTCTATGATCTCTTTTGTTTCGTTCTTCAATGAATGAGTCAAAGCTTTTAATACGTTGATGTGTATTTGTCAACTCAATGAATGAAATCGTAGTAATTGTCTTGACGTTCGTTCGAAAACGAAATGAACATTCTTTTTTTATTTGGAAAAACAAAAGAAAACTGATAGCTAATATTCAAAGACATGTGAATCTGTATGTTAACGAGTTGGTTATCGATGTGGGCGGATGGGTAGTCGTAGGAAAACTGTCGAAGACGCGCAAATTCTCGAGTTGTTTTCCCATTGACGACACAGAAGGATAAAAAGAGACATGGAGAAAGAAGAAAAAAAACTCGAGTGAACATGAGAAGAAAAACGCGCCAAGATAGAATGTAGTAACTCTTCGATTTTTTCTTCTTCTTCTTCTTTCCTTTCCTTCTTTTTTTCCTACTCGGTTTTTCATCTCAGAGAACTAGTAGTTGTATGTATTTGTTTGAAAAGAAGAAAAAAAAAAAGAAAGATGGTGTTGGCAGTAAGCGCACCTCGCTTCGTTCTCGTCGATAGAATAACACAACAGCAAATAGCATTGACGAGAAAACTCTTCTATCATTTCTTCTGACTCGCGCGATGGCGGTAGTATAGGTACAGCTTTCTTTTGCCTTTTTCTTCTTTTTTTGCTCGTTCTCCTCTTGTCGAAGTTGCAAGCACGTATATTTATATAGACACCATCTTTTTTTCCTGCTCGTTCGCGTTGTCGGTCGCTCGGTCGACCATTTTGTCTGTAGCTTGCATTTTTTTCTTCTTCTCCCTCATTTGTGCTGCTTAGTTAAGGTCTTCTCGTTCGTTGATGCACGCGCGAGACACACACTAGATTCTTTTTCTCTTTCTCATTCTGCTCGATAGCGAAATGCGAATGCATTTCTTCGACTTTTTTCCTCTATTGCTTATACGACTTGCATCGACCGAACGCATGCTCGTCGTCGATTTATTATTCACATATCGATGTGTGTGTGTGTGTGTGCGATGGAAAGAGAACATACCATCAATACGAGGACACAGGGCACTATTCGTCAATGATGAAAAATTCTTGTTCTTGTTGCTATTGTAAGAGAGAAGAAGAAAAAAAGCGAGAGAACTCCCGATAAATGCATGCATGGCAAATAAGAGAGGAAACGAGGAGGACAAAGCGACACACACTAAATTCAAACATGCAGATGGCGTTTATTGCTGAGCAGTTCAATGAGCCTAACACAGATTTCATAATCAAGAATTTTAACGTTGCAAAAGGAAAAGATAATTTCTGCAAAAAATGATTTTCGCGTTCGACAAATAACGATGTACGCATGTTGTCAAAAGAAAATCTAAATTAGTTTTTTTCCTGTACAGTTGTTATTCTAGATATACATACGTACGATCTGTCGTGTGTATATCATGTAATCATCTCTTGTTTGTTGGCATCGTGCCCAGCCTTGCAATTTTGTCTTATTTGCCATTGGTCGGATTTTGTTTCTTGTTCAACATCTGTCTATTTCTTACGACTATTCGGCTAACAAATCGATGTACTTGCGGAAATAGCACAAGAAAACTACGAGAAGAAAAAAAAACTCATGTAGGAATGGAAGAAAATACGACCGATGATGACGTATTAATACAATGTCTAAAGCTAAAAAAAGGGAGGGAGAGACAAGATATCAATATACAAATGCAAGGTTATCGATGTAATAGCAGATTATTGTAAACATAAGATCCAATGAGCAATCAATTAAAACACACGAGAATTTGAATTATTACAAGTATTGTTAATCGATTAGGAAAAGAACATTAAATAATCTTTGAGTAATAATAATAATCAGCTAAATACGTATGTGTATGTCTGATAATTTATGATATATATAAAGCACATCTTCGAAATGATACTAATGTGTATTGTCGAAGAGTATTGATGAGTAAAACAAAATTCAATACTCATGAGAATCTCGTTTTATTTCGAATTCATTAAAAGAAGAAAAAATAGCCAAGAATAGTCCATTGGTTGGCTGATGTCTAAGCACAGGTCATATATTTGTACTTATTTTAATAATGAGAACATAGATCGGGGAATAACGAGTCACAAAACGGAATAGTCCGCTCTCAATCAGTTATTTCAATAAACATTTGCGCGTTTTTTTGTCGAAGAAAAATCAAATGCGTCATCAGCAGATTATTTCATCGAACGGTACGTGTATGTATGTCAAAGATGAGATAACGCAAATAGTTTGAAATTTGCCGGTAAATTTACTAATTAATCATTTATTGAAAATGATCAATGCATAAATCGATTGTTTTCTAGAGAGGAATACTTCGGTTTATCCGATTGGTAGATCAAGCTCTCCAATGTTTATATAGTTCTCGTTTTAATAATAATGGAAGAAAAATCTATGATGATCTCGTTTTTTTTTCTCTATATTATTCTTTCAATGAATCACGCATACACATCGTTTTTTTCTTCTTCTGTTGCTAACCTGGTCATCAGAGACGAAAGTTATTTAAAAAGAAAAGCTAACTATAATAAAACACGCAGAAGAAGAGGCAGAAAGAGAAACTTGTTGAGACGAAATATATCTTTGTCTTCTTATCAGTTGAGCACGCATACGATAAACGTGATTCGTTATTTTATAATATTGTTTCATTTGCTTTTAGTTGTCATGTTTTACTAATGTTCTCATCGAATCTATCTGGTCAATTGACAGTCAACGAATTTTATTAACTGAGACAATCAATGATCAATCATGACTCATTTTAATCTAACCGAGAGACTAGAACATTTACAAAATTTAGAAGGAAATTTTACATTATCACCAACTTATCTCGATCTTATTTCAGGCGTTACTAATGTTATATCGTGGTATTATGGGCCACCGATGTGGAAAAATTATAAATTTCCTCAATCATTCATCGATGAATTTACTCAATATTATTATTTTCCAAATCATCAAGCACTTTATATAGTTTATATTGCAATACTTATAACAATTCTACGTTATATTTTTGAAAAAGTTATTTGCAAAATATTTGTAGATTGGCTCGATGTGAAAACATCGAATAAGAAGAAATTTCCTGAATCAGCTTGGAAATGTTTATTTTACACGTGCACATGGGCATACAATGTCTATTTACTAAATTTTCGTTACGATTACTTTCGAGAGCCATATCTTATCTGGGATGATTGGTCAGCTGGCATGGCTGTTCCATTCGATATTCAGTTCATGTATTTCATTCAATGTGGCTTCTACTTGCATTCCATTTACGGCACACTTTATATGGACAATAAACGGAAAGATTTCTATGCGATGCTGATTCATCATTTTATAACAATGACACTTCTCTTTGTTTCTTATGCAACACGGTTTGATAACAAAAAAAAAACACTACAGCACCAATCTCGAATCGAATGTCTTTCTATTTAGTTATCATAAAGTCGGTTTACTTGTTCTGTTCGTGCATGATATAACCGATATTTGGTTGGAATTAGCTAAAGCATTGCATTATTTATCATCGAGAAAGGATCGAGAGTATCCATTCTATGAAACATTAGCCAATGCTAGTTCAATAATGTTTGTTTTCTGTTGGTACGTTGACATCAAACAGAATCTTCGTAGGAGATCAATTGATGAGTTATTTTTGCTTACGCTGAAAAAATATTGATCAACTCAGCAGTCGAGAGATAATTAATGAAAGCGACGTTTGTACTTTAGGTTTCTATTTCGTATCTATTGGTATCCAATAAAAGTTTTATATTCAACTGGTGTTGTTACGGCTTATCGTGCGTACGATAGAGGCTGTGGTTTATATTTGTTTTTCAATGGATTATTATGGCTTTTACTTGGATTGAATATCTATTGGTTATATGTACGAAATTCATTTCAATTGAGCAAAACGAATAAATTTGTTTTTTATTCTAGTTTATACTTCAATTTCTTGTTCGAACATTAGCTGGAGCTAATAAAGGTTTACAAGACACACGTGAAGATGACGATGATGACGACGAAACAACAACAACAACTACGTATGTTGAATAATTGATTTGAATCGAAAATTCAGTTCGCTTTTTCTTTAAGATCAAATTCAGTAAAAGCTTCTGTGAACAAAAAACAACAATAAAATGGTTGCCTTGTGTTTTACTTTCATTTATTTGTTCGCTTGGTTTCTTTTTTTTATTATCCATATACAAAAAAACGGTTTGTTTTATTATCGTTCATTTCTTTCTGTTTTTTTTCTCCCTTTCTTTCCTTTTGTGGTGTGTCTTCCATTCTCTTTTTGTCTGTGGTGTAGTACCCAAAAAAACAACAACAAGAAATAGTCTATTTTCATTTTTCAACTCTTTCTTTTGTTTGATTATCTTTTCTCGATTAATACAAAATCAACATGGAACAAAAAAAGCACAATGATTTTCTTTCTTCTCGAACAATTTTGTTATTAAAACAAAAAAGTGAAAAACACATCTTGTAACTCGCGTTCATAATCTGTGTATATAATTATTCTATTTTATTCCATGTTCGTTTTCTTATCTTGCTCAAAAGAGGATCGACAAAGAGAATAAACTATTCGAAAGCCAGAACAAGATCTTTTTTCCTAACATGTTACTAATCGATTTCTTATAATTATGATAATTAAACACTACTCACGGAAGTTAGTTACATGTAAAGAACAGACCACACATACAGATTTGTTTATTGAATCAACAAGATTTAAAAGTTAACAAGAATGAGCAAACTAATTTAAGAAGAAAACAGTCAAAGATTCGAATAATTCGTTGTTTAATATTCAAATTGCCACCATGTTGTATGAACAGCTTGCGAAGGATAGACAACTAAAGTTGGACCGAAGTTTGACTAGAAGAGCAAAGAATAGAAATTCATTTTCGAGAACTAATTTGTTTTACTCGTTGTTGAAAGAATGCCGATTGTTTTGGACTAATTCGAATGCCTGATTCGTTGTTCGAGACACTCGACCCAAATGGATCGATCACAACACCTGCGTGATCGGAAAAGATTCGAACGGTTGTTTCAGTTTCAGTTTCTGTTAATCTGAAACGAAAATTCATTGAAATCAAAATTCAATCAATGATTTGTCGTCTTACGTGCCAATAAAATTCTTTCCGACACCGCTTCGATTAAATTTGTAAAAATAATTATTCACATTTGATAATTGATTAACAAATTGCTGAGTCATAAGAACATTAGTCGTAAGTTCTTCACCTGTAAGTATATTGATCGGAGTCGATAAACTCAAATTGAATTTATGCTAAATTCGAACAAAATTTTGTTTTCAAAGTCGAATTCGGTTGTTTCGACTTACTGTACTCAAATCTCCGTGACCACGTAAATTGAAATAGATGTTATTCGTTGGATCAGCAATGATTTCACCATAAACAGGTGCAGATACCGTCGTAACCATCATTAATTCACTGATATTGGGTCCCGTTGCATCGTTACTATTGGCTGCTGAAAATTCGTAAACAACTTCAGCTAAACCGTTGACAAAACGAATTCGATTCGGTGTTTGAATGTCACCGTACATCAACCAATCTTGCTCATAAGCATTCAACAATGGATAATTCAATGGTAATTGATTGGTTAGATTAAACGAATTGATTGGTTCGTCGAAACCAAAACGAACAACTCCGAAATGATTCCCATTTGTATTTCGAAGAACAATCGAACGATAGTGTTTAACATCTCGTTCGTCTCTGTAAGGAACTAAGATATCTTGAATCGTTGCACCACGTCGTGATAGAACAACGATAAGACTATTCTCGTTCGGATGTGTCAAATTGAAATATTCACTAGTCAGTAATTGCTCCGATGGAGGATATCGATCAAACATTTCATAGGGATATGGTCGACGACGTAAACTCTGCGAACCATTTGGATCGTTTAACTAGAAACAAAAAGCAGATATGAGTGTATCTGGCATGATTTTAATCTTTTATTGTTGTTGTTTTTTCGCACATAGATTCTAATTAGAATGGCGAATGTTTGCTCGGGAAAATGAGTCGACTTACGAGTTTCGTATTGGCGACGATAAATGCAATACTACAGAGAAATAATGCAAAACAAACAATAGCCAAAGCCAAGAAGAATTTATTGAGTAATGTGCAACAGGCTTTGACTTTGTGTGGATGTTCGTAGCCATCGTCGATTTCCATTTGATGATGTTCAGCAAGTTTTAAACCGTTGCTTTGCTCGTGACAATGGCCGTTAGCTTTGGCTTCAGCTAGAGCAACGTCATGTGGTTTGTAATTGACATCGAAATGCGCTTGAACATTTCCGTCGACATTTGTTTGATCAATTGGTTCCAATGGATTTGAAGTTAAAGCTTCAACTGTTGGTGTTGGTTCAGATTCAGGTGCCGAGGGTTCTAATGGCGTAGCTGATGTTAACACAACGTTGTCCATTTTCGTGATATCGATCGAGGAAAAACTTAGATTTGAAATGAATATCGAAATGTGTCTGTCTACTTCTCTCTCTCTCTCTCGATCGACGTCCGTACGTACAAAAGATAGACGGAGAGAGAGAAAAAGAGAGAATAAGAGAAGGATAAACGGTCAGTCTTTCTCTCCTTATGATTATTTGTGTATATACAATAAAGTTTGAATGGCAGAGAATTAAATTCGTATTTCTAATCAACGAAACGGAAGACTTGAAAGAAGACAGAGAACAGAAACGGTCAATTTCTATTTGACTTCTCACTTTCTTAATACCAAACGTATGTATATATTATTGGCAAGTTCAGCCAATTATATTGATCGATATGTTTATTTGAAATGAAACGAAGTAATAACGTGCATTCGTGTGTCTGCATTCAATAAAAATCAATTCAAATTACCATCAACGTGCGAAAATACTTCAAATTAATTGAAAACTAAAGTTGCTTTCTCGGTGTTTTTTTTATTATAGCTGTTCAATTTATTTATGCAAATGCATTGAAAGAACGCGTTCGATTAGATTTTACCGTTTTGTTTCTGTTTGATGTATAATCTTGCCGAAATAGTTTGTCAAAACACAATGATTGCTATCTTTTATACAGACAGAATAGTTCAAGGATTAAGATCACATATATACGAATGTATCATGAAGCGCGATATGCATTCATTAGATTTGTTTTTGAAGTCTACGCATCAAGCAGTCTGGAAATTATGTCGTCGCCATGGGGGAGCTCATCATTCGATAATCGTTCACTTCAATGTGTAAACAACTGGAAAGCGCGAACGAATAGATGATGATAATCACATAATTTTCTATTCGTGAAAAAACTTGAGTGTTGTCAAGACAAAAAAAAATCTGATAGCATTGACTCAAATATCGCTCGTTCATAATTAATGCACATTTGTTCATTTTATATATAAAAAAAAACGAAGAAGAAAAAGGAAAATCCAAATACATCAATGGGAGAGAGTTATAAATAGCTAACTGATTAGTTGTATCCAAGATTCAATTAAGCAACATTCATGAGAAATATAGACGGAAATGACTGTTTAATCTATTGGTGAGAATTTTCTTATATTCAAACATCATCTTCATTAGTTCCAAGTCCGAAAATATCCACGGTATTGGCTCGTGTTGATTTGTCGTCGTTCATAAGTTCTTGTCTTTGTTCGGCTAATTTTTCAACGATTTGCAAACGTTGACCAAGCAACGTCATATTCGATGAATATTCTCCCATTAAACGAGCTAAACGTGTTTCTAAATTATCAATATTGCCTTCTAATCGTGTGACTTTTTCAGGTATAGCAGCTTCGTCTTCTTGTGCTGTTTGTGCTGCTTCTTCATCCAAGAGATTATCTTTTCTTAAAAGTGCTTTGCCTCGTTCGAGAAGTGTTTCACGTGCTGACGGATATTCAGCTAAGACTTCCCAGAGATCTTGTTTTGTCAAACAAAACAAATCCGAATAGCCAACACTTCGAATATTCGCTGTTCGACGATTGCCCGTTTTACTTCCTTAATCATTCAAAAACAGAAATTGAAGAATTTCAAAATTCGAAATCAAACCAGGAATATTCAAAATCGAGATTTCACCGAAGACACTGCCTTCTTCTAAAGTAACAAACACTTTCGTTCCATCATCGGAAACGACACTCAATCGGCCACGTTTAATTATATACATTTCTTTGCCAATATCACCTAGGAATAATGAAGAAAAAAGCAGCAGCAGCAGCGGCAATGAGATTTGAAGGTTAAACATAAAGACAAACATACCTTTTCGACAAACGTAATCTCCTGGACTGAAAATCTGCAGTTTCAATCGTGTGACAAGTTCGACGAGCAAACCTGGTTGAGCTTCGGCAAAAATCGGCACACGTTTAAGTGCTGCCAAATGCACGTGAATAGCGATTTCAACACGTAATTTCTGAGGTAATGCACCTAAGACAATATCTTCATTAGCAACTTGTTTCTGCAACCATAAATAATCGAACCACGTGATAACACGTCGTTCGAGATCTTTGCCAACTTTTCGAAAGACCATATATTGTTTGACTTGATCGACTTTCTGTCGAAAATCAGCTCGTGCTGCATTCATACTCGCAATAATCGACCCGACATTACCCACAACTACAATTCAAATTCTTCATTCAACATTCTTTTTCTCTTCGAAAATCGGATTACTCGTGGCAAATATTAAGACACCTGTCAAAAAATCTGCTGTTACAAAAAGTACTTCAATCTAAAACATACGAGTTCATTCAAATGACAAATCCTTCTCTCGACATACATCAGTTTCCGGCGGCGGAACTTCTCCAATATTGGTTAGAACTAAAGTCGACCAAAAGAAACAATACAAATACTGTGTTGTTAACGTCGAAGCTGTCGGTCCAGTCATATTGTAAACCCATCCGTCACTGGAATAGCCGATCCATCGGCTGATAATGAAATAGAAACATGCGTTCCAGTGAATGATGATTAAAATAATGATGAGCAATGAAACGAGACGAAATACATTCGGATGATTGGTTTGTGTTTCGACTTTGTCGGAGAATTCGAACGTTCGATAGATTCGAAAGAGACGATTGAAACGAAGTGCAGGCAATAAACGAAATCTCGGGAGAAAATAGAGGAAATCTGTTGGTAAGAGAGAGATTATATCGAGAAGAAATGCTCGACTTTGACGGTAATGTTTGCGTAATTTGCTAATATCACGAACGATTAGACCTTGTTCGAGATAACCCTTTCGTGTGTGAATAACTGTATCAATAATATAACAAACATCACAAAGATAATCGAATACTAGCCAAACAATGAGAAGACGTTCTTGGAGAAGAAGAAAAGCGCTACGACCTATGATCATTATACAATTATAGAGAACAGCTATGGAAACAATCGATGACCAGTAATAATAGAAAGGTTTCGATGGATCGACAACCCAATTTTTACTAGAAAAAAACAAAAACGATAATTTCTCTTTAAACCGACCGATCGATCGATCGAACCTATTTTCATCGTTGATCAGTTGGTTTTTGGTTGACGGTGCGAATTTCTCGAGAAACGAGTCGGTTCGCTCGGGAATCACTTGCCGTTGATGATTCTTTTGCATCCATCGTCGAATATGCTAGACGAAAAGCAAAAACAAATAGTTCAGACAAAATTCTTCGAGTTGATCTATTTTCTTTTTCGTCAACGAACAACATGCAACTTTACTTACACCTACGAAATTCAATGAATTCTGAAAAATAATCGAGATTTGAATTTTCATTGAAGAAAAAAAAAACGAAGCCGAATTTTTCGTACCTGTGCTCGTCGAACGAGATTGAAAAACGAAGTTGTTGTTGCATCGATTTGATCTTGTTCGGGCGATTGCAATGGCGTACGAGCGAGATTTTCGATGCCACTTTCAGGATTTAATTTTTGCTGACGAGCGGAATAGGCGACCGACGGTGGCTGAGTGTGATTATTCATGATAACATACGGAGCCGTTCGACGATTGACTGGCGAAGACATGACGAAATTTGACTTTTGTCTATTCAATAAAAAATCATTTGTCACGTTTTTGTTTATAGTTGAATTTCGACATTTGAATATCTAAAAACGAATGTCAAACACACATTAATCTCGCATATCCAGTCGATGTTATTGTTTTTTTTATGAGATCGAGACGAGAGAGAGCGAAAAAAAAACGTAAAGGATGTATATCCATCAGAAATTGTTGCTACACATACGTTTCAAAGATTTTCCGGCTTTACTTTTCAGCTCGTGCGTGATGATGTTCTTTTATCAACATTCGCATTTTCTTCTCTCTCTCTCTCAGTTTTTTTCTTTTCCTTTTGTTTTCAGATTCAATAGGAGAGAAACTACAATTTTTTTTTGCTTACTTTCTAAGAAAAAAAGAAAAAGAAGAAGATCCTTGATTTTGTTCATCTCCGTTTCTTTTTTTTCTCTCTCTCTCTCGTCTTACTACCTGTAAAACAGAATGAGATGCGACGCGATGTTTTCTTCTCTCTCTCGTCTTGAACTTCTTTGAACAAGTTAGATAAGAAAAAAAATCCTGACACATAGTTACGTCTGATAGTTGCCAAGGAAAAAAGCAGCACACGAGATATATATATATAATCTTCATTCAAAACGAATGTTTCAGGTCAATTTCAATTACAACAAAATCGTGATAGTATGCAATCATAACATTTTCACCTTTAAAGCAAATTTCATAACTACAATTTTGTCAAAAATATGTTATCTGCCAACGATTTGAACTCATATTGTATGTCGATAAAGAAAATCTGATGGAATTTCCTTGTTTTATCATGTACATACAGAAAAGAAAAAAAAATACTTGTGTATAACGAGATAAGATTAGCAATGCCGTTGTCCTTGACGGTATAAGCAAGTCTATGCCGTGATATTGTTTCTATTCTAAACATGGATAGCAAATGGAAAGTTCGGTTTTCACGAGTGTGTTATGGAACGTTTGTTGTTCGACCTGGTTAAAGTGCATTTCGAAAAAGTAACACGAAAAAAAAGCGACATCGGTCAAAAACGAAAATGTTATTTATGTTAATGACGTCAGTAATAAAAAAAAGACGCAACAGTGCGGGTAGAACTCAATTCTTATCTTTTATTCATTGTTAGTTATGTTAAAAGATGAAAGTACAGCAATTAGACCACAAAGAAAAGAAAAAAAAACATAGTCGTTTTGATTATTTTTTTTCTTCGTGCCTTCTTCATTTCGTTTCGTTGTTTTAGTTTCACTTGAAATTCTATCAATATGAATACAAATGGAAATATCAACAACAATACTGATGATGAAAACACATGGAATACTCGTTTAGGTATAACGATTCTCAGCAAATATTTCGAATATATTTCTTTTTGTGTTTTCAAGGATCGAATTCATCTCCTCGTACTCGTCGTGGTGTGACTGTGAGTTCGATCGCATCATCAATAGCCTACAATATAGCTGCAAAACGCAGTTGCCTTTTCCAACGGTAGGTGGTACACAAGCGACATCTGACTTTTTACTCTCGATCATATGATGAAGCCAAATCAAATGATGATTCATAGTTTCTTGATTAAAAATCGAAATAAGGAAAATTTTTTTCGATTGATTGATTCTTTTGAATTGAAAATCTTATTGAATGGCTCGATTTGATCCAATACGAGAGATAAATCAGTTCTTCTTCAATGTCTTGTCAATAGAGATCACACCATTTTGCTTGATCATACGATCTCAAGTACATATTTCTATTTTTACTGCATAGAAGCGAAAGAATAATAACACGAAAACCAATCCTTGAGTACATTTTTTACGTTCGAAGACATTATAAAAGAATCTCTATGCGATACACAAGGTAAAATCGAATAAAAAAGACAAAGTGACATTCGCATTAGTCTGCACAATTCATTTACATTTGTCTGTGTGTGTGGTTTTCATTCGAACTAACTGAAACGACTTCGATTAATATCGGAGAGTATTTCTCATTTATCATAAACAGACACTAAATGCCCACGTTTTCTTTTCTTATTTCGAGGCCTTTGATCTTCTACTAATATCTTTTTTTTTCTTCCTCCGAAAGATAAGCGTTAGCTCGAATACATATTTGTTTCAGTGAAAAAAAAACTTTTTTTTTCTCTTCTTCTTTCTCATAAATTTGATATGAAAACGCTCGGGCGTTTTTCTTCTTCTTCTTCTTGTGTCTTCAAAGGAAACAAATGTTTTATTATCTATTCTAGATTGATAATTAACTATGATGATTTCGTAAAAAAAAAGAAAGAAAACGAAACTTGTCTGCTCAGGATTCTTTGTCTTCCGAATGTCATTTCTCCTTGAGAATCTATCTGTTTTTTTCATTTTTCAAAAATAAACAATGAACCTATCTGGAGATTATTTAAATAAAAAGTAAGCTGATTTATCTTTCATTTCGTAGTCTCGACATTTTTTTTTCTCTTTCTTCGATCAGAAGACTCAAAACGAAGTTGATTCAGGTAGAGATTATACGATCTAATATTTCTTCTATTAACATTGAATGAATAACTAACAAACAAACAAACAAACATAATAATATCATCTAATCACGTGATTGTTCTTCACACTTAAAGAAAAGAAAAAAAAAGCGAAATGTATTTTTGATAGAAAATTCAATGTTAAACACAGGTAAATCAGTGAATCGTGAAAATTGTTATTATCGAACATTTGAATATAGTCTACCAGGGACAAATTGTCAATTAGAAAGCATAGAAATGAGCGAGGAGAGTCAATGTGAAACGGCGATTTCGAATCGAGTAGAAATTTTCATTGAAAAAATTCTCCGAGGGTTTGGCTGAAGAAATTCGTTGAGTGATTTCGACATTTGCCTTTTTCATTCGTAGGTATTCAACGTTTTTGGTTAAATATTCCTGGTGCTTTTTACTACTCGGCTCAGTGATTTGCATTTGTTTGGGCTTGTCGGCTGTTCTCTTACGAGATCTGCCCGATTTCAATGATCCAACAAAAGTATTTGATTCTCGAACGTTGATTTTCATCTTTGATTTCATCTGTAGGGTTTTATTCCACGTGGTGAACACACGTTAACATCACGTTTATTCGTACTCGAAAAAATCAAAATCGAACTTGACAAACAACTAGCTGCCGCTCGAATCATCGGCAAAAGTAAATTATCTTCGAGTGACAAATCGCCGAATGAAAATTTCGATTACGATGACCGAAACACGGATTTCGATGATGATGAAAACGAGGACTTAAGTTTGAATTTTTTCTTAGAAGATTTGAAAAACAATCCGAATGATTGCGCATTTTCTTCGTCGAAACAACAAACTTGTATAGGAAATACTCAAGCGTATAGTTTACTGAAAAATCACAGTGATTTTCTAATAACATCGAGCAAACTCGAGCATAAACATCTGTGTACATCGATTGATTTGAATCGTCATTACGAAGTTTACTTTGAATCATCTCGGCCGTCATCGAAAAACCTTTTAACCATCGACAATCTTCGATCGTTATGTCGAAAACAGAATCAACTCTTAGATCTTTTTCAATTGCATTCAACTTGTCATTACTCATTGCCGTCGATGGTCGCGTATTTTGCTAATAAATCCGATTGTCGACAATTAACTCGACGGGATATTAAAACGTTCATCAATCGAATTCAACGTTGCCATCAAATCTACGATTCAGGTTTAGTTCGTCAAGCGGGATTGAAACGTTATCGAGAGAGACCTTTGGAATTGTTTCAATACGACGCCTGTTTTCGGCATAATTTTACATTTTTAACATTAGAATATTTGTTAGACAAGAATTTTCTCTCGACTAATCAAACGCGTTATACAGGAATGTGGTTTTTACGGCCGAATAAGCCGATGAAAACATCGAACGGCACCGAACTTCATACAGTAAACACCGCTTATGATCTCTTCATCGAGCATTTCTATCACAATCATCATTTCGATGACAATCAAACTCGAATCTACGGTTTGAATTTTCTCGATATTCGTATTCCAACTGCTATGAAACAGATTCGTGTCGACATGTCGTTCGTTATTCTCGCGATTTCACTAATCGTTGCCGTGACAATCATCTATCTTCGATCGATTACTGTCGCATTAATGACAAATATTTGCGTTGTTCTTTCATTTGCTTGCGCGTATTTCGCGTATAAAATCATTTTTAACATCGATTTATTTCCGTATATTAATCTCATGGCAACATTTATCCTTATTGGCATTTCGTGTGACAATGTTTTCGTCATATTCGACGCTTGGTATGCGGAGAAATTGGATATTTATAATGAAGCTCGACTAAAAAATCGACAGATTGAATTCTATGGCAAGTTAACCGAAAAACAAGAGAAACAGTATCGACGTGATCGAGATTATACAGCGTCGGTGATTCGAAAGCGTTTGGCTCGACAACAGCAGCAGCAAACCGATGAATTCATTCGAGAACAGACTCAGACCGATGAAGCTGAGCAAGAAGAACATTTTGATTCGATTAAGAACACGGATTTAGTTCGAATGATGAAAGTTAGTGACGAGCAAATGATTCAAATGATGAGCGGCGTTCTACGACATGCAGCCGCCAGTGTTTTTGTCACGAGTTTTACAACTTCAGCTGCATTCTTTACGAATATGATTTCACGAATTGCCTATGTACAATTATTCGGTTTATTTATGGTAAAAGAAAAGTTTTTCAAAAACAAAAAACGAAAAGTCGATTTGTTTGTTTAGGGTCTTTGTATATTATTCAATTTTCTGATGAATATAACGATGATTGTTTCGTTTGTTATCGTTTACGAGAAGATCTTCGAGCCATTGTCGTCTCGTTTGGGTATATTCAATCATTTTCCTGATCTATTCGATAAGATTTTGATATCATTAACTCGATTAAATCACGCTATATTCACTGTTTATATTCCTCGTTTAATCATAAGACTTCGTTATTTTCTCGTGATTATCTATTTCATTTTGGGCGTCATCGGTTTGTTCATTGTTTTCTATCATCCGAAGCTCTCACCGCCGAGATCTCGTCGATATCAATTCTTTCAGTTGAGTCATCCGTTCGAACGATTTGAATACGAAATGCGTGATCAATTTCTCTCGTATATCAACGAAGACAAAGACAATGTGACCAATCCATCGTTGATCTTTGTCTTTGGCGTCGAGGAAACGGACTTAATCAATCCGTTTCATCCCGATCGGCCGAGATTTGTGAATAATGAAAGTGTAATTTATAATAAAAAGTTCGATTTCTATGATCCAGCAGTGCTGAGATGGTTCGATACGTTTCTGCGAGATCTCAATCGAAGTGATCTGTTTACGGGCGTTCAGGAAACGTACGCACAATGGTTGACAATTGGCCATCTGCTGCAAGGATTTCTCAATCAAAATCCAAGTGCCTCGCCGGGAAACGAGTTTTTCGTTCCGTCGACTCGTGAAGACACGTTAATCGCGATGAATCGACTGTTTAAGTTCTTCAGCGAGTCGAATCAATTGGCATCGTCAGGTGGCGATAGCAATCGCGGTAGTAATCACTTTCGGCTCGGATTTTTGCCCGACGCTAAGACACATCAACTTCGTTCGTTTATATTTATCGTGAATATGAATGTGACGTTCGATACATTCGCTGTTCAACATCGATACTACGAAAAACTACACGAATATTTCGAGAAACGATTAGAACAATTGAAGTTGTCCGAAGGTGGAAATCAACATGTTTACGAACAAGTTAAACACGGGTAAGATGAACAACGAGAGAGAGAGAGATGATTTTCGATTTTTGTCGGGGAATTTAGATGGTTTGTTTCGCCGCAGTTTTTGTTTTATGATCTTATGCGAGAAGTTATTCGCGGAACTTATACATCGTTGATTTATTCGATGATTTTTGCGCTCGTTGTTCTTTTATTAACATCGGGCAATTTGATCATCACATTCTACGCGATGTTGACAATCATTTTTATCATCGCTGATACCGTCGGAATATTTGTTCTTTGCGGTTGGGAATTGAGTATTTTAGAAACGATTATTATCATTATGAGTGTTGGTCTCAGTGTCGATTTTAGTAAGCCAAATAACAAACTAGTAAATGATGAAATTTCGTTTGTTTAGCTGTACATTATGGTGTCGCGTACATCAAAGCCGATTGGGAACGACATCAAGCTCATATTCGTCGGACATCGAACGCGATGAAACTGCTTCATATTTCCAACGGAAATCCGTTCGATCATTCGATATTACAACAAAATCCGACGAAGAAACCGTCTCGACCTTCGTTATACGCACGTTTTCGTGCGTATCATCGAAAAGGCAATCAACAACGGTTCCATCGAATCAAGAACAGTCTCATTCGTGTCGGTTCAGCCGTGTTTATCGCGAGTTTTACCTCGTTTCTCGCTGGATTATCGATGGCACCATCGAAACTAACGTCATTCTCGCAAATGGGCTTCTTTCTTATGTTGATCATGTGTGTTAGTTGGCTGTTTGCTACTTGGTTCTTCTTGCCGTTACTTTCGTTTATCGGACCGACGGATAAATTTGGTGATATACCGTAAGCAATCGGAGTTGATTTTTGGCTTTGTTGAGCTTGTTTTTTGGTTTAGATTTGGTAAATTATGTCGATGTCATGCGAAATCTTCGTCAGCAGCAATTGAACAGAGCAAATATGTTGAAGATGAAGATGAAACAGTCAAAGTGAAATTGAATACTGAACCATCTACATAGTGAATTTGAATAGTTTCGTTATTTTATTTCTATTTGTTCTCTTTTCTTTAAAACTACGTGTCTTTCGTTAATCTCGAGATGAAAGGGAAAATTAACAGCAACAAGCAAACTTCTGGATAAATTATGTGAAATAGCAAATAAAAATCGGTGCTGTTGGATGAATCGATCAGATATTTATTCTTGTTTAATAAGAAAATCTTCTGCATTTGTTCTTCCGTTTTTTTGGGGGGTTGCCATACAAACGTTTCTTCTTCTTTTTTCGTTCAAATAGAGAATGTTTTCATTTACCAATAATCAATTTATGTGTGTTTTCTTTTCTTTTCTACTCAATAAAAGTCTTGCGTATTCATTTTTTTGTTTTGTTTTTCAATTATGGTATTTGGAAATTTTAATTTGATAGCTCATTTTCTCAATATTACGATGATAATCTGTGTGTTTTTCTTGTGTGAAAATGAAAAAAATCTTTGTTTTCATTTTTATTGTTGAATAAGTTCGCGAATTTTGTTAACAAATAAATCGATATCATTTTCAGTTGTATCGAATGAACACATAAGTCGAATTTCGCTTGTTTTTATTTTCCACATGTAGAACGGAAAAACTGTCGATAACGGTTCGTACCAATGTCGAGGAATTTCAAAGAAAAGCCCGTTGGTTTCAACCGGTTTGGTGAAACGAATGTATTCGGCAAATGGTTCGAGACGAGTTTTTAGTAATCGAGCCATTGCATTTGAATGTTCGGTCGATTTTTTCCAAAGATCGTTTTTTAAAAGAGCTAAAAATTGTACGGCAATGAAACGTTGTTTGGAGGCTAATTGCATCACTTGTTTATGACGGTATTTCAATGGATCACCATCGTTAGTAAATAAAGATTGATTGAAAACAATAACAGCTTCGCCGTACATTAAACCAGCCTAAAATCGAGAACGTGAAAATGAGAAGATATTTGCTTTTGTACTTTTGTTCCGCCTAAGGAAATAACGTCGACGCCAACACCAGTTGTTATATCACGAAGATCACAGTTCAACGCTGAAGCTGCGTTGAATAATCGAGCGCCATCGATATCTAAATGTTTCGTTTTTTCAATTGAACAAGTTCGAGAAAATACAAACGAAAATATAAATTATATTTCTTCGCCAATTGTGATAATTTCTTGAGTTCATCAATTGTATACACAGTTCCGTATTCAGTCGGTTGTGCAACCGTTAACATCCGAGGTTGAGCAGCATGCATATCGCCAAGTCGATCTAATTTTTCTTCAGCTATTTCAATAATCATTTTGCCGTTTTCATCGGTCGGTATCGAAATCAATCGAACGCCCGCTAATGCTTCTGGCGACGTCGATTCATCACAAACTATGTGCGATATATCCGAGCAGAGAACCGCTTGATACGAATGTGTACAAGCAAGAATCGAAAGAACATTCGCACCAGTACCATTGAAAACAAAGAAAACACCGGGAATCGATTCATCCGAAGGCGAATTAAAGATTTGTTTGATGAGAAGACGTGCTTCAGCTGTTCGATCGTCATTACCATAGGCGCGGCTATGAGATTTCAACTGAACTTCTCGGTTTAATGCTTCCATTATTTCAGGTAGAACGGCAGCATAGTTATCCGAAGCAAATGTTCGCAAAACATCATTCGACATGATAATTCAAAGATAAAAATGAAAAATGAATCTCAAATCTGTTCTCTCTTATCGAATCGAGTGCACATTGATTGTAGCTCGGTTAATTTGATTTGTAAAAAACATTCGATTGGTCGATTTTGTCCAATGAACAAACATATTCAATAATCGTATTGAAATGTCTGTCTCTTGTTCATATTTCTCTTCTAAAATACCGAATGTCTCTTGATTATTCCAAATAGAGACAAAAATCATGTCGACTTCAGCCAATTCACATCGTTCATCGTATTACCACCATCAACTCGAAAGTATTTCGCCTGACTCACATTCGTCATCATCAACGAAAAAGAAAAAACACAAACGTCATCGACGACGTTCATCTTCGAAAGAAAGCGATTACAAACGTTCGAAATCTTCTCATCGTTCATCATCAACCAAACAATATTCTCGGCATGATTCGTCATCCGATCGGTATTATCACAATCGAACATCATCAGCAGCCAACGATAGTGATTACGATTCGAAAAAGAAAAAACGAAAACATTATGAAAACGATGCTCATCGTTCGTCGAAAAAACACCGACGATTAGAACCATCGGATATTTATTCATCTCGACGACGACATTCGAAACATCGACGACAATCTTCGTCATCGTCGTCATCGTCATCTGATCATTCGAATGATAACAATCAAACTAAAGGAACAACTTTAGGTGCTGAACTCGATAAACTAAGACCGAAATCGACGAAAACTGAAACGAATGAACATGATGTAACCATTCGATTGAATAGAATTCAACAATTTCTTTGCCTTTTTGTCTTCAGAAACATTCATCAACAAGTCAATCTCGATCCAATTCCAATTCGAATATTCCATCTGCTGGTCAGACTCATCTAACCCGTTCACTGCCGATGCCACCTGATTACCATCAAAATTCAACTTCGCCCTCAAGTCCTCGAAATGTCTCGCCAACTTCATCGACGAAACGACCTCGGTAGACAAACGAAGTTGTGTTTTGTTTGTTTATTTGATTTCTCATTGAAGTATTCTTCAACGACGTGACGATGTTCGTCAAGACCAATGGGACAATCGAAATGTCGATATGTACGAAATTCTGACGAAGATCGGCGAAGGTACCTATGGTGAAGTGTTCAAAGCTCGTCAAAAGCAAACCGGTGATCTCTGTGCATTGAAAAAAGTCCGATTAGAAAACGAAAAAGAAGGCTTTCCCATCACAGCTGTTCGAGAAATTCAAATTCTCCGGCAATTAACTCACGCAAACATCGTCAATCTAAAAGAAATCGTCATGGACGCACGTGAAATCTCCGAAATCAGTAATCATACATCATTCTATCTTGTTTTCGAGTACTGTGATCACGATCTATTCGGTTTACTTGATTCGGGGTTAATTCAACTGAATCTCGAACACATCGCCTCGTTTATGTATCAACTCATGTCAGCCTTAGCCTATTGTCACACGAGAAAGTTTCTCCATCGAGATATCAAATGTTCGAATATTCTGTTGAATAACAACGGCAAAATCAAATTAGCTGATTTCGGTCTTGCTCGGTTCTACAATGCCGAAGACAAGGATCGGCCGTATACGAATAAAGTTATTACGCTTTGGTATCGACCACCCGAGTTGTTGCTCGGCGAGGAACGATACGGAACGGCCGTGGACATCTGGAGTTGCGGGTACGGAGATGCTTTTCTCGGCGAGAGAGAATTTTTTTGATGAATTCGATTTTCAGATGTATTCTTGGAGAATTATTTCAACGTCGGCCGCTTTTTCAAGGCCAACGTGAAGATGAACAATTAGAAATTATCTCTCGTTTATGTGGCTCGCCGACGCCAGCCGTTTGGCCTGATGTCATTCATTTGCCTCTCTTCGGAACGTTGAAACAAAAGAAAATCTATAAACGACGAATTCGTGATGATTTTACTTAGTAAATTTCACTTTGTTATTTGATCTTTTGATTGAAATTTGTTTTAGTCTAACTGAACCAGCTCTCGAACTGTTCGATCGAATGTTAGAACTCGATCCCACGAGGCGAATCAGCGCAACTGATGCTTTGCAATCCACTTGGCTCAAAGATATCAACGAAGATTCGATCAAACCTATTGAGTACGAGCAAAATCTTTCGATTTCTCAACGAAAAACGTTTTTGTTTTCCTAGACTGCCATTTGCTCAAGATTGTCATGAAATGTGGAGCAAAGAACATAGACGGTTGTCCAGACGCGGTTGGTCTGAAAATCAAATACAAGCTCATTTCAAAGAACGAGAAATCATCGAATATCAACGATACAATCAATCCTACGGTTCGACTATTGACTTTTCTCCTTCCGTTTTCATCGTTTCGTCCTTTCAGATATGCAAATGGAAAGTCCAGATTCCGGAAATATGAACACCGAAAGGTAAATTTTCGTTTCCTATTCGATCATTTTGCTCATTTTATGATACTTTCAGTCCGAAACAACAAGAATCGCTTTCTTCTTATTCTCAATCGCTCGAACTCGTCGGTTCCAGATCGTCCAACGCGAATCTTCTTTGATCTTGTTCATTTTCAAAACAACCACAATTCAGTCAACAAAAATATTTTTCACATTCATTTGTCTGTTCAAATAAACTCGAACTTTCACAAAAATCAGTGACCTCGGCTTTGTTTCTCCTGTTCAAATATTTAGAATTTCGCATGTCCGATTCTAATGTTTCTATATTGTTGTCGAAAAGAAAGAGAAGAAGAGCAACATGAATAATTTTGTGCGACGCACCTGCACTCGCAAAAACAGAAGTGAGAGAGAGAGAGAAAAATACAGACAACCGGCACACGAGAAGTAATTTACAACGATAACAACATCAAGAAATAAGAACAACAGAGAAAAGAAACAAAAACCAAAAACATTTTTTTATTCCAATGTGCGAAAACCAAACGATCGACTTCATTTTCTTCTCGAAGGATAAACAAACAAAAGTAAAGATATTTGTGTATATGCAGATTTGTATCTGAGAAAACAACAACAAAATCTGTGATTTTATTCTTGTTCATCATCCTCCTCGTCATCTTCTTCGTCGTCGTCGCCACTTTCATTCGCACCTGACGCACCAGCTGCAGCTCTTCGAGAACCAGGCTTGCCACCTGAAGTCTTGGAATTTTCTAAATCGAAAGAAAAAGCGTTTTGTTAAATTGATTTCGTTTGAATCTTACCTTCATCATCTTCACCATTCTCTCCGTTCTCGTCGTCGTCATAATCTTCATCTGATGCATCATCATCATCGTAATCGCCTTCTTGGTCGCCATCGACAACCTAAATTCAACGAAGTTTCATCTCCATTGTTCATCGAAAGTCAACTACGTACATCATCGTCGTCTTCTTCGTCGTCGTTTACGTGATCGTCACCGTTTTTGTGGTTCGATTCTTCGTCCACTGGCCCATCGCCATTCGTACCACCATTACGTTGAGCTTTTAAAGCTTTCAATTTCGTTGGACTCACATCATCCAACTCGGCTTCTCGTTTTGTACCTGAAGAACAAAATTCGAAGTCACTTTTTTTTTGTCTGTTAAACTGTTTTTCTACCTTTGTTAACAGTTGGCGAGGTTAAAGCTTCAGTTGAATCAGCCATTATTGAATTCAAGTTATTTAATCGACGTAAGTTACAATATATATAAACGTGCGAGAATAAATGGAAGAATCAAATAGAAGAGAGAACGAGAGAGAATATGACAAGCAACTATTTTCTTTTCTTTTCTCTACTTGCTGCGATTGCCGAGTGTCGAGATATTTATTTATAAGCGTATGTGTCTGTGTACGTCTTCGTCGATGTGCGTGTCCTTTCACTGCTGCCGCCTTTCTTTGGCACACAGTCATGTAGCATAAAGAAAGAGAAGAAGAAAAATGAATCTTCTTCGTTTCTGTTTCTCTTTTTCCACCAATCCATCTTTGCTTCTGCAGTCGACAATGATGACGTTACACGGGCAAACAATAGATTGTGTTTCTCTATAGTCGAAAGAAAACGGCGGCAAAGATGACGAGTGAAGAGAAAAAAAATAGAATTGGAAAGTATTTCTCGTGAAAATTTATTAGAGAAAAAAAAGATAAAAATCAAGTATTTGATTTATCTTTAACCGAAATAAAGATTATCTATATCACGTTTCGGACGAGAAATGCTGACACACTTTTCTCTCTCGACGCACCCAATAGAATTCGATAATAATTAAACGGTTTTTATTTTTTTCTGCCGAAATTTGTGAGCGTCGAGCTGTTTGTTAGTTGGATAGCAGTGAAATTTCGTGTGTTTGTGAGCGACGATGATGATGAGAGCGATGTTGTTCGAGGAGGAACTCGTAATGTCGAGTAGAGATTGGTGAAAAGAGATGTTAAGAGAAGCGGCGCTTGAACTTCGAGAACTTTGACGAGCTTTTTGCCGACATTTGGATCGAACATTTCTTTGAGACCTGTGGCCATCATTTGACCGGTGAGCGCACCGATTCGATCTAATGGGAGAATTGAAAGAACGGTGGAAGCGGTGTCAGGCATTGGCACATCGTTTTGAACTTGACGACGAAAACGAGGATGTTTTACTTGATCGAATGATTGACAATAAGCAATTGTCAAACAGAAGACAAATGTTATTGACAAATAAAGTTTCATTTTTATATCGATCAGTGCTGAAAAATCTCGAAGTTTATATACGTTAAACAGCCTCGGCAAAAACCAATATGTACAAATTCAAAGATAATCATTCAATTGTCTAGTTAATCAAAATCTTATTGATTTAGTAGATTGATTTTTTTATTTCTTTTGAAAGAGAATGACAAAAAGGCGAATGTCCGATTTCAATTGCTTTGAAATTTTCGCAGAATTTCAATCGCTTTATCCAAAGTTTCGTCTTTCTAGAAACGAAATATTTCAATCAAAAGTATCGACATTGAGGACTGAGAATTGAATTACTTTAGCAAAACAGAATCGAATATAATTTTCTCCTAAACGTCGATGTTGTTGTGTGTAGAAAGCTGAAACAGGAATGGCAGCCAATTGCTACAAATTTGAAAATGAGATCGATTAGTTCGAAAGATTGTTTTACTTTTTCTTTAGTTAAATATTGAGCGAATTTGTAATCTTTCGTTTCGTTGTCATCCGTTTGAAATTGTTCGTCGTTGGCTAAAGAAAAACGAGTTTCATTGAATTGAGTCTTTGAAGAGCAAACCTATGCCGGTGATATCGGCGAGGATGAAATAACTGCCATCAGGTATAATCGGTTTTAAGCCGCATTCTTGCAGAACTTTAGCGAGTTTGTCTCGTTTTTCGTGAAATTCTTTCGAAATCGAATTAAAATAACATTCCGGCGAGTTCAATCGAGTCGATTCGTGTTCAAAACATCGTGCAACGACTTCTTGAGACAAAGTCGGACAGATATAAACGCAATGCTAATCGAAAACAATCGTTTTTCAAAGAAAATTCTCCGAATTCGATTTACTTGATGAACAATTTGACACGAACGAATGAGGTTACTCGGGCCGATTGTCCAACCGATTTTCAAACCTGTCGCAGAAAATGTTTTTCCTGCACTGCCGACAGTCAACGTGCGTTGCCACATGTTAGGCAATGTTGCCATACGAATATGCTTTCGATTTTCATCGAATGCAATCCATTCGTAGACTTCATCGGCTACACAAATAACGTCATGTTTTTGACAAAGATTTGCAATATATTCGAGTTCGTTGAGAGTGAAAACCTAGAAGAATGTTTTTTGAATAAAAGCAAAAAAAATGAATGAGCGAGTGAACTCGAGACTTTGCCGAGAGGATTGTTCGGAGTATTGACTATGATAAGACGTGTTCGAGAATTAAATAGAGATTCGAGTTCGGTTTGATCAAGAATCCAATCGGAACTTGATGAAACATTTCGATGAAGTGATTCAGATTTCTAGAAAAATAGAAATGTTAACGAGAGAAATAATCAAAGGTTACTGACATACTGGCCGCAATGGAATGGGTCGAACAATGCCACCAGCAGCTCGAACCATCGCATCATAACAATCGAAGAATGGCTCGATAAGAATAACCTGAACGAGGAGAGAAGTTTGTTTGTTTGTTTGTTAATTTTCTCAAAGATTTTTTACTTCATCACCAGGATTAATAAAAGCATTGATTGCATTAAAAAGTGACGGATAAGCACCGCCAGTCACAATGATTTCCGTCAGCGGTTCGATTTGTCTTTGAAAATAGTTCGAATAAACATTTGCTATTGCATCCACCAATCTTCGATGTCCCTATTTCATTCAATCGAACACGAACAATTCTCGTTTTGCAAAAATAAATCCTACAAATCCTCGAGTATATTGATGCAAAGTTGTATTTCGTTCGTGCAGAATTTGATCATAAATATCGAGAAGATATTGTGGTGGATCATAATCAATAAAACCTTGCCCGAGATTCACGGCTTTATGCGTCACAGCTAACGTACCAATGTCAATCCTGAAAGAGAGACAATGGAAATTCATCGACGATTCTCAATTGATTACCAAATATTTTTCTCTAGACCGAGATAACGATTTGCTAATCTGTACGGTTCGATTTCTTTTTTAGCCGATGATTGTTTCGTGTTCGAGTCCATGGTTAACAATCGACAATGATTAAAATGTACTCTCGCATCAATCGAAACACATTGCAACCTAATCGACCGTGACAATATGCTCATACAACAAAAAAATACCATTGACATCGACCGTTTCGACGTTTTTTTCTATGGTTAAAACAATTTCTCTCTTTAGTGGCGCCTCTAGTTGAACTTGATTGGTTAGTATATCGAATCGAAATTGAAGAAGCTTTTTATTATCGACTTTATTTTAAAACTCGGTTATAATCAAAAACAAACGACATAACTTGAATGAATAAAGTCTTGATAATAATAAAAAAAACAGCTTCTTATTGAATTTTTTCTTCTTTGCAACGAAACATCTTTCGATGTGGATTTTTCAATTACTCTCGTGGTACGTCAATTTGACCGTTATTGATTTGAACGATGATATCATGTGGATGAGAACCTTCGACTTTACAACCAACTGATTGCGCAGTGCCTTGAGGAAAAACAAAAGAATAGAAAATCGAAATCAAAGCGAAAATACCGAGAATTTCTTTGACAGTTCCGTCGAATGTTTTGGCCAATGAACGAACTCGCATAATTCGAGCAACTTTGTAGATTTCATCGAGTGAAACATTACCATCATGTTTAACTAAACACGAACAAGAAGAGAAAACAGTTGATTGAGCTCAACGAGCGAGAATTCGGTTATTCGTACTATTTTTTTGTTTCTTTCGGTCACGTGGTGGTTCTTTGAGTGCTTTGATGACAAGCGATGATGCCGATGGAATAACATCGATCTTAGCATTACGATTTTGAACAGTTAATTTGACTGTAACACGCATGCCTTTCCAATCACCTGTTGCTTTAGCAATATCATCACCAACCTTTTTCGGAGACTGAAAACAAAAAGAATAAACGTTGAATAGACAAAAAGACTTTCGAAACTAAAGAAGATTTACAAGACCAAGAGGACCAATTTTCGGGGCTAATGATGAACCACCTGGTGCTTCACCACCGGTGACACGAACCATAACTAGAAAGTCAAAGCTACGATTTGCAAATCTGCACAATCGACACACGTACTTTCATAGACGGCTGTGGGATCGAATTTTGGACCCATGATGTTTGCCTAAGATTATTGAATTTGAAAGATCTAAAAACTAGAAAACATGATCAATTCAATGGCATCTCGAATTTCTTTCAAAATTGAATGGATATCTACGAGGAGGAACGATTATTTACATTTATTATGTATTTTATGGAGTTCGATTCAAACGAATCAGGTGACACAAATATCTTTTACTCAAAATCAAACAATTGATTCATGTAATCAAAACAAACGATTTATTATCTTGAATTTCTTGTTTTTATCGAAATCATTTGAATTTTTAATCAAATTTTATCATCGAAATTTTACGACTCCTTGGGTACATAGATGTCGCTCGAAGACTTGACTGATGTCAACGAACTTTAGTTATAAATAAAATGTCAGACGGCTTTTTTTTATCTGCTTAAAATCATGATTTTGCAAAATAAGATGTATGTGCTCAATGCAAACTCGTTGTATTCTTTTCAATTGGGTTTTCAAGACCGTCACGGAAGTTGAACAGGACAGGAATTAGCTCATTAAAACGTAATAATGATGCATGATTAAACAAGAACTGAAGTCTAGTTTTAAATAAATCACAAAAACACAACGATGTAATGAGAGGAAATGATTTGATTTATTAACTTAAGAGATACAATCAAGTACAAGTCATTAAAATCCTTTTTTTCCTTGGTCAAAATTGAAATATATGCTGTGTGATGTTCTCAAAATTCTATTTTCGACGTTTAAGATAAATTGAGTTGACAATTTCATTCATCACTTCCATCGGTGGTTTGCTTAGTTGTTTTCGTTTTTTTAAACTTGCATAACCAGTTGGATTGAAAAACGATGATCGTTTATTGATAACTAAACCTGTTGGAATATAATCATCATCATCCTCAACATCATCATCGTCATCAAAACGTGTAAACCATTTCGGTACAATGATTTGATCGTCGTTGACATTTGACATTAAAAATTGATTTGCTTGAGTTCGTGGTTCATCATAGAAGAATCGTTCTGGTTGATTATGGACGGCGGAAGATAAAAACATCGGATGTTCTCTCAACATTTTCTCATCATCGTTTTGACCGTACATAAATGCATTTGAATCCGAAATAAGGTTGTTGTCGTTGTTGTTATTATTATTATTATTATTATTTGATGATGATGTTAAATCTGGTGTCGGTGAACAGGCAATAGACGGTAGAAATGCAACGAGAAGAGTACAAATAGTGATTGTCATCACAAAATTAGATAGTACGAATCGTAATCGATTGAAAACAACTGGGAACACACGAGATAAATAGAAATTGTCTGATGATGTTTGGTATGACATTTTGCTAGTTATTCCGAGATATTGGATGTTTATATAATGAGAAGAAATGGATGAGTCAGCGATTATCTAAAACAGAAATTTGACGGTTTTTTTTGCGCCACTGTTTCTGAAATTTCTCAAGAGGTTATCAGGTTATTACAAATGAGAAAAAATATAAACGTAAGAATTTAATCAAAACTAAAGTAGGCGGAATGTAAGATGAGGAAACGACAGAGAGAGAGAGAGAAACATAGCTATGTTCTGTCGTGATTGTCAAAGTGAATATTTGTTACTTTATCTAACTTTGTGTTGTGTGCTATTTTGGAAGTAATAAAAAAGAGAGAAAAAAAAAGAAAATTATTTTGTACTTATCGTCATCGTCGCTTCTTCGAAAATGAATGACACTAAACAACGACATACATGCGCACGATGAATATCATCGAGTCAAGATTACTTAAATAAAAAGCCGGATAGAAGACAAACGATAGGGGGGAGGAGAACTTTTGACTTGATTAACTAATTAAGCTTTCTATTTTCTTTTTTAATTGTCAGCAGAGATAAAAATGAGAAAAATCATAGAAATTTTATTTCAACTGTTTAACGTGAGTGGGTTTTCATTCTCTAAAAAGACCTTAGAGAGAGAGACACACACAAATAATGAGCATCCTTTGCAACAATTTTGCGGATGTTTATAATTATATTTCAGTCCTGATAGCGTAATCAAGTGTTTTCATCATTTAAAATGATTATAGAAGCAAAACTAATTTTCCCCGAAGGACAATCTATTCAGTGATGTCACAGACGTAATCTATGATGAGGAGAACAAGCTGTGAAACGACAAAAAGAAAATTTTCTCGATTTACACAAAATTTAAAGGAAACAAATATCTGATCTTAATATCCGTTCGACACTCATGATTATGTTAAAAACTAAGCGAACACTACATTTAACTAATGTCTATTCAAGTAAACATGATCTTTCAAATGTATAATAAACTATCGACTTTCTGTTTTTCTTTCTATTCGAATAACGATCGTTTCTTTTATTCATTACATGCGACGACAAGGAAATATCGAAGAAGGAAAATCATAGTTTTCAACTACATACTTAATATTGGATGTGTCCGGTTCACAATATATTCTCTATGTGTTTTTTTTCTTGTTTCTTCATCGTCTACTTCAAGTTCACTTACGCACACGCAAACATACAACCGGATACCAATGCTATTACGCATGTTCAAATAAGTTTTTCATGAGATATCATCATGAATAGCAGACAAAAAGAAAGAAAAACGGAAAATGTTAACTAATTATTTGCTCAAATCATATACAAACGACCTTTAAAAGTCATCGCCTACACGAAACTCATTCTAACTATTCGGGATATATTGAATTTATTTATGACGATGAGATGGAAAATATGTTCGTAGACTTTTATAGTTTTAAAGACGGAGAAAAAGAAAAGCAAGTACTTAACAGCGGTGAATGATAATTAAAAAAAGCGACAGAGAGAGAGAGAGAGAGAAAAGAAAAGATGTCTTGTTAAAATCCATCTCACTCCAATACAAAGACGTTATTCTGTTGATTTCCGTTACATCAAGCATCCTCTCCTCTTCTTCTCCTCTTCTTTTTTTGCTTTTATATCCGTAGGCGTTAAAATATATTAATTTATATGACGGTTTACTTGAAATAGTTGAAGATAAAACACCTACGGATTCCAATAGGTCTCTCAGTATCTTTGATCGAAATACAATCTCATAAATATACAATTGAAACAGCCCTAGTTTGTTGAAATGTCATTGAAAAAGAGAACTGGTTTAATGGTCCAAAATTGGACTGATGGCATTTGAATTGTTGATATCGGTTTATTGTCAAAAATCGAATTGTCTCTTGATATTCAGTCTTGTCAATGCAAACGAAGAGAAAAGAAAATTCTCGTTATTTAACTACGATTCGTGCTTGGATTAAATATAAATCCGATAATATCTTTGTTGCAGGTCCAATTCTTATCATTCCGTTGCTTGCATTGATATCGATTTGTTTGATTTTAATTTTTTCATCGTTATATTTATGGAGCGGAGAAGCTGAAACATATTCTCAATCACTATGGGAAACATTCATGCGAACATTAGGTTTTTTTCTTTTTTCTTGTGACGAAACACACACGAAGTTCGTATTTAGATCCGGGTTCTGCTGCCGAAGATAAAGGCGGCATACATCGACTAATATCGGCCACTGTAACTATGTGTGGAATTTTTATCATTTCAACCTTAATCGGTGCATTAACAACAGGCATGGAAAGCAAATTAGCTGAATTACGAAAAGGCAGAAGTAAAGTCATGGAGAAAAATCATACAAGTAAACAAAAAAAAACGTTCTTTTTTGAATTTCTTTGATTATTTTTAAATTCATTGAAAAGTTATTCTCGGTTGGTCATCGAAAATCTTCGATATCATCAATGAATTGATACTTGCAAACGAAAATCAACACAAACCATCGATCGTTATCTTAGCTCGAAAGGATCGAATCGAAATGCAAGAAATTCTTGCCGAGAAAATCATCGAACGAAAAAACACGAAGATCATCTGTCGAACAGGTGATCCGATGTCGATCGATGATTTAAACATTCTCTCACCGAATTCATCACGATCGATTATTATTCTCGCTCCATTCAACGATAATCCCGATGTGAGTGTCATTAAAACGATCTTAGCTATTACGAACAATCCTCAACGAAGTAAAATCAAATTTCATATTGTCGCGGAAATCAAACAACGTCATAATATTGAAGTTGCGCGCATTGCCGGTAGGTCGATCACATTGAACTAACGGAAATAATATTTATTCGACGTCGGCGCATTTTTTATTAGGTGCGGATGAAGTCGTGTTCGTTCATGCGGATGAGATCATCGCACGTATTATTGCGCAAAGTGGGCGTCAATCGGGTCTATCCGTTATTCTTTCGATGCTATTATCGTTTAAATACGATGAAATCTATTTTAAATACGAGCCACTACTCATCGGACGAACATTTTTCGAAGCTCTTTTTCTCTATCGAACTTGTTCGGTCATTGGACTTATGTTTGCCGATCAAACGATTAAAATCTGTCCGTCGATTGACACAATCATTCAGACGAATGATCAAATCATTGTCATAGCTGAAGATGATGATGCTATTGATCTTTCGACTCATTTATTCACGAAATACACGTCGATTTCATCGGTTTTTCAACGATATATTCTCAGGGAGAAATTTGCCTATGAAAAACAGACGAATATCGAAAAAAATCTTATCCTCGGCTGGAATTCGAAAGCGACATTAATCGCTAAACAATTAGATAATTATGTTTCGTCACAAAGTGAACTGCATATTCTAACAAATAACGAAAAAGCTATTCGAATTATAACCGAACAATTAGTCAACGATTTAACGCGACAAAAATTGTATTTACATCGAGGAGATATAACAAATCGATTGGATTTAGAAAAATTAAATCTGTAAATAGAAAACAGAAAACGAATCTCTACACACCATATTTTGATTTTGAAATGAATTATTTAGATTCAATTATCACGATGTCATTCTACTTGCAAATGAACAAAATCAATTTGAGAATATCCGTTCGGAAACAGCCGATGCCGAATGTTTAATATGTTTACTACATTTACGAAATTTAATCGATAAAAATCCACGAAAGAAGACGTTTAACATCGTTACAGAAATGTTCGACATACGCAATCGTGAATTAGCTGAAATTACACGTGCCGATGATTTCATCGTGAGTCCTGATATTCTCTCGAAATATATCGCACAAATATCCGAAAATAAACATCTTACTCAAGTATTCGACGTTCTTCTAACGGCTGAAAGCGTCGAAATTTATCTTCGACCTGTTGGATTTTTTACTCAACTTGGTATACCGATTACATTCGAACGGATTTTACAAGCATCGATTCAACAGCAAACACTTGCTATTGGATATCGATTGATGAGATATGCACAAGATCCCAATCGATTCTACGGAATTGTTCTCAATCCAAATAAAGATCTGCCGATTATCTTTCGACATGAAGATAAAATTATTGTACTCGCTGAAGACTAATTGACTATGCAAACCAATGAAAAATTCATGAACTTACTTGATTTTTTTTTGTGTATTTCTAAAGAATTTTTTCCAATGTAACATCGTCATCTAAAGCTTATATATAGTATATATCTCCATACATGAATTGAGTAGAAAAGCTACTTATTATTCACATAAATTATTTCTTATTTGATTAAGTAACTAACATAATCAGTCATTCAATATAATGTCTCATGAAGTGCTCTGTCTTTTGTCTTTTTTGACAATAAGTTCGCAGGAGAGGATTCTTCTCTTGTCTTGTTGAAGACATCCATAGTGGACAATCGAATCGAATTCAGTATTACTAAATGCCAATCTGTTGTTGATCATTAATTTATTTTGATCAGTGGAAAATTAAAATCAACAGTAACAATCATTTGAAAATTAATTAAAACAAACAAAACACACATCGTATGTTAGTCATTTTTCGATAGATGCTTATTTATCGTGAATTGAAATGATTGATGGTGAAACAAAAAAAAAACAAAATTATAAGTGGAAGAGAGAGAGAAAAAGAGGGTGAATATTCGAGAGAGCCGTTTTTTATGATGATGAAGTTGTTGGAGAGTTGGAACATTTATCTAGTTGTTCGACTGTTTTCCAATTTGTTTGTCTTAGTTCATCATTTTCTCGTTTTAAATCATCGATTTGTTGTTGAACAATCGCCGATGAACTTGCTTTTTCGAGGACATCACACTGTTCTTTCAATTGATCACGTTCAGCTGTAATTTCGGATATTTTTTCATTGAGATCCTTTTCTAAATCTGCATGTTTTTGACGTAATTCAGCTAGTTCTTTATCAAGTTTTCGATATTTATTTATATCAGCAATCATTTGTTCGATACGTTCTTGTTTTTGTGTATCAGCTAGAAAACAGAACAAAGAGCATTTTCAAACTGAAAAAGCGCATAATCAACAAACCTTTTTTATAGATTTCAGCTGCATGTTTACTCGCTCGTTGACTTTCAGCAGCTTCGTTTTCCAAAGCACTATTTCTCAAAGTAATCTGTCGAATTTGTTCGCTGAGAATATAATGTTGCTGTTTCAATTCGTTGAGTGTTGCTGGTAGCATTGCATACGCATGTAGTTGATGTTGTAAACGTGCATTTTCATCGGCTAAACGTCGTAATTGCATTTGATAGGGTAAGATTGCTTGTTGATATTGAGCAATACTGTTCGGTTGTTGTTGTTGAAATTGTCGAATTGTTGTTTCTAAATCGGAATTTGTTTTGGTTAATTCGAGAACGCGATTCTTTTCGGATTGTAGTTCAATGGCGAGAATTTTCGCTTGACTACGATAGGTTTCTTCGAGAATACGTTCGAGTGTTTTATTGTTTTTAGCCGTTGTTAATATTCGTTGAACGTCGTGTTTATCGAGAACGTGTTTCGTTGTGATTTTATTCAGAATTAATTCGAGTTCATCCGATGAGAATGATGTTGTATCGAATATGGTGATGAGTTCTTCGAGTAGACTGTGAGATGATGATAGCGAACGAACTAAATCAAGTCGTTGAAGAGACGATTCGGAACTCATCGGAGTGGATACTGCCGAACTCATTGATGTGTTGCCCATTGCTTGAGATGAATCTACTGAGGTCAAGAGATGGAATTCAACGGTTCGGTTTAGTGTTTTTTTCGAATGAACGTACCCGTGACGATGTCAGATTCAGAAGAATATCCGTTATGCATGAAATATTCAGGTCGTTGTATATATTTCATTTGCCGTGTATCAATTTGATGATTATACATTTGAGGAGGCGGAGCCTGTTGTTGAATAGGTTGTTCTTCAGGAGGAGGTGTTAATGATTGTTGTTCGATGACTGATGATGGTATAAATTCATTATCTCGTTCAGCAGCTTCAGGGGAAAATGAGAATCGTTTCGGTTGTTGTTGTTGTTGTCCTCCACTGCCTCTTCTTCGATGTCTATGCGGAGTATGTCCGCGTTCTCTTTGTTGTCGTTGAAATCTCGGCGGCAAAGAATTATAATTCGAATAGTTATTATAGGATGACGATTTTGGATAATAATCGTGTTGATTCGATGAAAATTTCACGTGATTAGATCGATCTCTAGGAAGGTCAGATCGATGTGGTTGTTTGACAGGTGTAATACTGGCTTGAGGTTTAGATGATTGAATAGATTCTTCGATTGCTTTATTTTGATGACGTTGTGTAGTGGTAAATGCTGATTGTTGTTCATTTTCGATATCCTCGTGTTCTTCATCAGAAATTTCATCTTCGTCTTCATTTAATAAATCCGGAACAATTCTCGTTTGTTCATCGTCTTTTCCATTTGGATTTTGTGTTTGTTGTCGATTTTTTCGACGATTATTTCCACCGTTACGACGACCTTTAGGATTCATTTGTTCTAAATAAGATTATTTCCTTCTAAAAAACTCGAACAATGAAATACATGAATTTGCCCTCAAAATACTCAATATCACTAAGGATTTGTACACGGCCTATCATCTAAAATTTCAATTAAATCTGCTCGCTTTTTCTTCTCATTTATTTACAGTCTGCTCATGTGTGACGAGCATAAGAAGGACTTGAACAGCTACGAATAAAAAAGAGACAGCAAACGAAAAAACTACCGTAAATCGTTAGTTAGATACAGACGACATACACGCGTATGCATACGTAATAGTCGGTAAAGTGCGCAAACAAATGAGAAGAGAAAAGAAAAGTCGGAGACATGCTTTACTTCGTTTCTTTTTTTACCGAGTAAACGAAAGAAAAGAAAAGAATGAAAGAGGAAGTGTATTGCGAAAACGGATTGTTGTTACCTTTGAACTGATTCGATTTTTTTTTTCAAGTCGTTCTTATTTACATTGCATTCGAAATGAGAGCAGAAGAAAGAGAGAGAATGAAAGTGAAAAGGAGCAACGTTTGACAAACTATAACCCTTATCAACCACATTCTGTATAGAAACTATTCGATTGAGTCAAGGTCAAATCACAGCTGAATTTTTTAGTTTCGAAAACGAAAAACGCTCATCTGCAAGTGATTAGACTGTGTGCCGTTGCCGACAAGCTGCTTTCAATTAGATAATCAGTCGAAATTTCGTTTGTTAGGTTCTCTTTCTTTCTTTTAAGTCGAGTTAGTTAGTAAATACCTTCGAAGATAAAAATTTAACAAATAAAACAACTAGAAATGTAATTTAGCTAATTATTTCCATGAATATTTGATTCCTTGAAAATGAAAAAACATGAAAATAAAACAAACAAAAAAAGGAACAACAAGAAAAAAAGAAGAAGAAGATCAAAATGAGAAATATATCTGTCGCAAAAAAAAGATGAAAAAAAAATTTTTAAGACGACTTTATTCTTTTTTGTTTTTTTGGTAAACACAAATAAAAAACAAAAGTGATTATGTCTCTGTTTTCTTTTTTTGCAAATATAAATATTAATGTCGTCAAACAAAAAGAAGAAAGAAGAAAGTCAACTGATCTTGATTAAACACCATAATGAATTTGAAGACGTTGCCGAAGCGGGACTGGAAAACGATCGGTTAATAATTTCCATTGATCGATACCGAATTCTTGTTTAAATGTATGAAGAATATCTCGAAATTTGACATGTAACTCAGTTGGCGGCTGCTCCCAAGATGCAATCGCATCACAAACATAAATGAATTCATTTGTTACAGCCAATGGATTCAATATAATCATATTGCAAATACCACGAAACGCCGAATCTTTCTCATCGTTATCACGAATATTTCGTAGAGCAACGCACCAGGGACGTATGAAACGTGCCAATTGACTTGCAACATCATTTGGACAGACGAGACCTAAACGTCCGATGGTAATCGCCGTGTTTTCTAATAAAGTTTTCGGCGTATTATTTCGATTGATAATAAGAATCAATGATTCGAGAATAATCGAAACAAACGGTTGAATTTCAGCGCCGATTTGTATCGAAATTTCTCCGATAGCCCAAATGGCGTTGTTGCAAACGCTGACATATTGTGGATCGAGATTTTGAGTTAACAATGGCAAGAAGAAGTTTAAATGCTTTCGAACATGTCGAAAACAAGCTTTCGTTAGATCGCCGAGCAAGGCAAACGAACTTTGACGAACTTCGGCCATGGGATCTTGAGCACAACGTTCGAGTAACGGCAAAAGATTCGAACATTCGACTAACGGATCGATATGCGCACCTTTTGTTTAGAAAAACAAACGAGAAAACTTAAAAGAAAAAGCATTAAAATCAATTTACCAAGTCCTTCGGATAAACCCGAGAGCAAATCTAACGCAACAATCATAAAATCTTTGTCCATATTAGCTTCTGTTCCGAGTGTTTCCAATGTTTGTTGAACAAGTGATATGCATCGGCCGAAAACCGGCTCACAATACGGCAGAAAACCGGTTTGTAATGCCGTGGCTATCGAGGAAAGACATTCGAGTAAAGGAAATAGATCTTTATCATCGTTTCTCAATGAATTCCATCGTTCGATTAATGGTGGCATGATTAATTGAATGTAATCAGGCCGATTTAAATGCGTGCCCACACTGTCAGCTAATGTTCCGATGGCATCATAGAGAATTAAAAGATTCTTCGCCTGATACTTTCGAAAAGCAAGAACTAATGTTTCGAGAATTTGTTTTAAATAAGGAACCATTTGAACGCAAGCCTCTTCTTCTAATGTTGCAAATGCACTGCAAGCAGCTTCTTGAACTTTTTTATTGGCATCTAAAATTCGTTTCAATAATTCGGACATTAATGGAATAAGAAATTTATTTTGTTGTCCTTCATTATGTACAATCCATGTTGAATATCTCGAGAGAGTCCAACAAGTTATCGATCGAACTAATGGTTTCTTATCGCTTAAACATTTAATTAAATAATCAACAAGATCAGGCAGATGTGGAACTAAACCGTACGAACAACCTTCAGCAATAGCACCGAGCACAAGTATGCCACTTTCTTTAATTTGCCAATTTTCATGAAATAACATATCACGTAGAATTGGCAATAAAACTGGTAAAATTCCGTCACGAAATACATTCGAAAGAACATCAAGAGCTGCTGCTGAACATTTACGTAGATTCCATTCGGTAGCTTGTTCAGTTGTTGCACCATCATCATCATCGTCGTCGTCTTCTCCTGCTCGATCCTCACCATTATTTGTCGAGTTATTATTCGTATCGATGAAATTATTCGTTGAATTCTCATTGGACATCATCGGATTTTGTTGTCGAGTTCGTGCTCGATGAAATCTCGGACGAATGTCCTCGTTTTTATCGGGCACTTCATGATCATCATCAATATCACCGTGCAACGTAATCACATCCATGTCGGAATATTTCATATTTTGACAAAGAACAGGCAAAAGTTTATCGAGATACGGCTGAAGAACGTCTCGGCAAATCGGTTGATCGCCAATCATCAACCAAAATTCGCAAGCTTCTAAAGCAACGGCTTCGTCCGTATCTTGAGATGTGAGTAACATGTATTCGATGATCTGTTGCATGTGTGGAATCAGTCGTTCGATACGAACTTCGATTAACATGACTAATGCACGGCAAACGTGTTTGCGAACATCGGAATCGGTGTCATTGGCTAATTGAAAAAGATTTTCGAGAAATAAATCGATGTTTGACATGAGCGCTGTGGCACGTGGCGTGATGAATTCATTAACACAACTAGAAACGGAAAGGGAAAAACAAGAAATGTTCGAATTCCATATGGAAAATATCCGAATTTCCCAGTTGGACTTACGCAATGGCATGTGATCGAACTTTTGCATTTGAATGAAGAAAAAACTGAATAAATTTCGGTATGAGAACATTCAACGGTTGGGATTGAGCATTTTCTAATTGATCAGCACTATCTTCACAGATTTTTTGCAATGCACCGAATGCTCCTTCGCATAAATTGACATCAGGCGAGTCCAAACACGAGTAAAGATGTTCTAATAGCGATGGCCATTGCTCGAGACCACCTTTCGATACAATAGCCGTTACTAAAATACCGACAGTTGCACGAATCAACGGCGATCGATCGCCTAATGCCGATAGACATTCTTGTTTGATGTAACTTCGAACATCGTCGGGGAATTTTTCGTAATGTGATTTAGCGTTATTCTTCAAAATTAAGCCTGATAGTGAACGTGTTGCTTCTTGTTCATCGAGAAGTTTTGTTAGAATATAAACAAGATATTTATTAAAATCAGGATATTGATCCAAGGATTGGAGACGTGCTTGAACTTGCCGTTGAATTTGTGTGTCAGGCGATTGAGATTGACGTAATAACGTTAGAATCTGTTGAAGATCATCGGCTTGTCCTGGTTGCCAACTCATATTTTTGTTATTTACAGACAAGTAAATCTCTTGTTCGTTTTCGATTTGACTAGATTTCGGATCAAAAATAATCAAACAGAAGACAATTTATGAATTCCTAAGACAAGAGGGGAAAAAAAGAAGAAACAAATCAAATAAATATTTTTTCATGAGAAAACATGATTCATGTGTGATAGATGGCACTTTTTTTTCGTTTGTCACGTTTTTTTTGTCGATGAACAAAACTTTTTTTTCATTAAAAAAAACTTGATTAACGGTAAAAAATTCTCGTCAAGATTTTTTCTCAACAAACAAACAAACAGCGACAATCGGCGTTGATTGGCCGTAGATTATACCAGAAGTAATCGGCCATCTTGAAATGCCACCATTCTCTTCCTTATAAAGAAAATTGATTTATCGACATTTTGTTCTTCTCCGTCTCCTCGCTCATCGTTTCTCTTTCTACGCTCGAATGATTTCGAAGTGAGAAACAACAACAAATAAATCAACGAAAAAATATATTTCGATTTTTTCTCTCTCTCTCCGTGTGTAAGTTTACTTACGAAACAACGAACCGTTCGCACAGTTTTTCGTTTGAATTTAGTCGAAACATGTCGAATAATACCAATCCGCAACTTCAATTGACAAACTCGAGTTTTATTAAATCTGAAATCGAACGTTTCGAAAGCGTTCATCCATCGATCTATTCGGTCTACGAACTCATCGATGAAATCAAAGATCAACTCAATCTGCAACCGCAAATACGCGAACATGTCATGATTATTGAAGATTCATTTGTTAATAGTCAAGAATGGACATTGAGTCGAAGCGTTCTCGATATTCGAATTGGTCTTTTAGGCAGTTTATCGAGCGGCAAATCAGCGTTAGTCCATCGGTTTTTAACCGGAACTTATATGCAAGAAGAATCGCCCGAAGGCGGCCGATTTAAAAAAGAAATTCAAATTGATAATCAAAGTTATTTGTTGTTGATTCGAGATGAAGCTAACGCACCGGACACACAAGTAAACAGAAGATGAAATTGACAAATCTCGAGTTTAAATTCGGAATATTTTAGTTTACAAATTGGGTTGATGGAGTTATATTTGTATTTAGTTTAGAAAATGAAGAAAGTTTTAAAACAATTTATCAATATTTTACTAAAATGAATCATTATCGAAATATAAATGAAATGCCGTTGATTTTAATCGGAACTCAAGGTTAATTGACGAAATTCTTTGAAAAGAAAAATCGACTTTTGTTTTCTTGTTTTTAAAGATGCGATTAGTGAAAGTAATCCACGTGTTATTCACGAAGATCGAGCGAGAAAATTAGCCAACGAACTCAAACGTTGTACCTATTACGAAACATGTGCCACCTATGGTCTCAATGTCGAACGCGTTTTTCACGATCGTTCGTATCGAAATCTTGTGTTTATTCTCTCGCAATAAATTCATTTTCCTATTTCAGTTTGTCAAAAAATCATCCAACAACGTTATGTTTTTCCTACATCGACACTTTCTCGTTCGATTACGCCTCAACAATCGCCGCTGTCGAATCAAATCCGAATGCTGTCTAATTCTCAAAGTGTTCCTCCGCAAACATCGCCGTTTCACTACGATCAACAGCCATCGCCGTCAAGCCAAAATTTCGCAGTCGCACAATTAGCTCAATGTTTCAACAACGGCGTTTTGAAAGATCGAAACAGCCAACAACAACAGCAAACACTTGACAAACGAACGAAATCGTTCAAAGATCAAACAGCAATGAAATTATCGACATTGAGCGAAACTCATTCGTTGCCGATGTCCGATGCCAATGAGCAAATAACCCCGACATCGACGCCAACGCAAAAACGCAAAGAAAACAAACGAAAATCGAATTTATTCACTGTAAATCTTCGTTGATCAGTTTCTCGAAATTATTGTTTTTTTGTTTCTTTAGCCCGGAAAGAAAGACGAAGAGAAAAATAAAACCGATCGACTTGGACACGGTCGAGCAATACCAATTAAACAAGGATTTTTGTACAAAAAAGGCACGAACAGTATTAACCGAGAATGGAAAAAGAAATACGTGGTTCTACTCGACGACGGTCGAATCATTTATCATCCATCGTTACACGACTATGAAAACGATTCTCATGGCAAGGAAATCATTCTCCAGCGAACAACAATCAAAATTCCTGGTTCGAACAAGCCACGAAACGCTCTCCGAACGGGAAACAACGAGATATCAACCGTCGATTCAGCGAAAATCGAAACGCCGAGCTCGAAGAAACGCCACCGTCGTCCGCAGGGAATTCCAGGCGTGAATCCATCGACGCCGAAATCTCAATCGAACAACAACGGCAACGATGATGACGGCGATGAGAATGTTTTCACCATCGTTTCCTTGGACAAACAATGGTTCTTCGAAGCTTCGTCGAACGAAGAACGCGACGAATGGGTTCAATCGATCGAACAACAGATTCTATACAGTCTGCAGAACATCGAATCTTCGAAAGCAGCTCGAGCCGCGAAAAACGGCGGCACGACGATCGCGGATCCGGCGTCCGTTCAGTCGATAAAACAGGTCGCTGGTAATGGTCTTTGCGCTGATTGTGATCAACTGAATCCGACGTGGGCTTCGTTGAATCTTGGCGCGTTGATTTGCATGGATTGCGCGTCGTTGCATCGAAATCTCGGCACGCATTTGTCTCGAGTTCGATCGTTGGAATTAGACGAATGGCCGTAAGAGATTTTCGTTTTGAATTCGTTGAGAAAGATTTTTGCTTTTGTTTGAAGATCGGAACTTGTTCAAGTGATGCGTGCCATCGGAAATAAATTGGCTAATTCGATTTGGGAAGGAAATGTTAAGAATCGAGTTAAACCGCAATCAAATGCTTCGTCGTACGATCGTTTTTGTTTTCTTTAGACGAATTAATCGGTGTTTTTTTTGTGTTTTAGAACTGAACGTGAACGATGGATTCGAGATAAATACGAACAAAAACTGTTTCTTGCGCATTGTAATCTTTTACCTAATCAAATTCGACAAATTTTTATCGATTCAATTACTAAAGAAGATCTGTACACAATTATTCTCATCTTAGCTCATAGAAAACTCTCAATTGAAGATCTGAATTCGTCTCTTTTACATCTAGCAGCTGCACAAGGCAATGTCACCATCGTTCAACTTCTTCTTTGGGTACGAAAATATCTTTTTGTGCTTTTTTGCAAAATCGAAACTCTATTCTAGTCTGGAGTCGATCCATTTCAATCGGATTCCAATGGCCGAACGGCTCTTCAATGTGCTTCAGGCGATTGCATTCAACTCCTTCAAACTCTCGCCAACAATCAACAATTTAAAACTCCATTGAATTCCTCGCAACCGAACACGTTGTCTCGTCAACAACGCGGGCCAGTTGCAGCTCCAGCTCCGCCCTATGACAAACTTCCATCAACTGTAATCTAACCAATTCTCTTGTCTATCTATGTTCAGATAAAACCAAACTTATATATGTATACGCCTTGTGTGTTGTGTCGAGAGTGGAATCTTCTGAATTTTTGTTGTTTTTTTACTTCATATTTGTGCAATTTTCTAGGTCTGAAAACAAACAAACAAAAACTCTTTTTTTTATCGTTCGCATGGTTTTTTTTCTCTGTAATATTTTTGACGTTCCGTGCTATTATTCTTTCTATTCTTTGTGTTTATTTCTTATTGCTATAAATTACCGTTTGTTGTTTCTTTTTGGACTTTTATTCTAATCTCAATGTTTATCTGTATTATACAGAAAAGAAAGAAGAAAAAAAAACAATCCGCAAAAACATTTTCTGTCTCTCTCTAACGATCTGTTGTACATATTTAACAAAAAAAACACAGAATATATCTACAAATATTTGTTGTTGTTTAGATATATATTTAAATATCGAATAAATTGATTTAAAAATGTCAATCGTAAAAAGTAAGACGAAGGAACAAATGAAATTGTGATGTTGAATTTTTTGCCTATTGAAGTTAATGTCAAATGGAATAAAGATGTTCTAAAAGATATCGAAGTCGATCCAAGTTTACCACCGGCTGTACTCAAAGCTCAGTTATTTTCGTTGACAAATGTGCCAACAGAACGTCAAAAAATCATGGTCAAAGGTCAAACTATCGGCGATGAAAACTGGGGCAAAGTCACGCTAACCAATGGTCTAACATTGCTCATGATGGGTTCAGCCGATCCCGTGCCTGAATTGCCTACAGAAAAAGTCAAATTTCTCGAAGATATGACCGAAGCTCAACTTGCTCGACATTTACAACATCCAGGCGGATTGAAAAATCTCGGCAATACTTGTTACATGAACGCCACATTGCAATGTCTCAAAGGCGTGCCCGAACTACGTGATGCGGTCAAACAATTCGTTCCAGCAAATCTCGGACAAAATCCTCTGATGATCGATGGCACGCAAATGGTTACCAATGCATTGAAAACGACCTATCAGCAATTAGATGTTGCCAATGAAGCGATGATGCCGTTGACGTTATTGACCACGATTCATCGAGAATTTCCACGGTTTGCTGAGAAAGATGATCATGGACATTTGATGCAACAGGATGCCAATGAATTTTGGGTTCAGTTAATGCAGATTTTGCAAATGAACATTCCGGGAAAGAAGAATTCAGCAGAAAATGGTGCTGCAAGCGGTGGGGATAAGAGTTTTGTGGATCAATTTTTTGGAATTAATTCTCAATCAATGTAAATTCAGCGATTGTTTTTTGTTTTATTTGCCTTTTCGATTGGATTTAGAATGAAATGTGATGAAGCACCGGATGAAACGCCAACGGTATCCGAAGAACGTTTACTTCAACTTAGTTGTTTTATCAATCACGGTTTGTAAATTTTGTTGATACAAATAGTTAAGTTTGTCGTTTCTTTTTTCGTAAATTAGATGTCAAATATCTTTTAACTGGTTTAAAAAACGTATGTTCATTAAAAAATGCAACTGTTTTTTTTTTCATTTGTTTTTTTTTAATTTCTTCAATAGCGATTAGAAGAACACATAACGAAAAATTCATCAGTTCTCGGTCGTGACGCTGTTTTTACTAAAACTGTACGTTTAAGAATCGTCTTTTCTCTTTGCATTTTTCTTTCGAAATGTTGAATTTTAGTCGCATCTTTCACGTTTACCAGCGTATTTAACAATTCAATTCGTTCGATTTTTTTATAAAGAAAAAGAAAAGATCAATGCCAAAATCCTCAAAGTAAATTCAACACATAACTGTACATTATGACGTTTTTTTTGTCGAAATGAAGGATATTCAATATTCAATGGTACTCGATGTATTCGATTTATGTACACCCGAACTGAAACAACGTCTTATACCAGTACGAGAAAAAATCAAAGCTGCTGAAGACGCAAAACTCGATCGAGAACGTGCCAAAGTACGAAAGTTTTTTATTTGGTTGATTTTTTTGTTAACTGAATGAACTTTTTAGAAACTCGGAGAGACAGTTGTTGAACCAAAAAATCTAGTTACATTGCCAACTTCATTTCCTGACGGTAGATTAATTAATTCATCGATTTTCTTTTCTTATTTTTGTTTTTGGCAGATATCGGTTCGAATAATAGCGGTTTCTATCAATTAAATGCTGTTCTTACGCACAAAGGCCGATCGAGTTCAAGTGGCCATTACGTTGCTTGGGTTCGTCGAAATCAAAGTAGAACACATTCGAGAGAATTAAGTTTGTTTTTATTGATTCTATTTGATTGTTTAGCCGAATGGTTAATGTTCGACGATGAAAATGTAACACCGGTAACTGAAGAAGATATTTTGAAATTGTCCGGTGGCGGCGATTGGCACACAGCTTATTTGCTCATTTATGGTCCACGAACAATTGAATATGAAGATAAAAGTGCCGAGGGTGCTAGTGGTGAATCGAATGTAACTTCAATGGATACAACAGCATCGGCTAATGGAGCCAGAACTTAATTTGCATTAATTCAACGTTTCTTTTTCTTTCTTTTTTTTTATTGAACTAATTTCTTCGACATTCTGATGGAATGTGTTAACATGTTATTTTCGCTAAGCGATTTCAAAGAAATAAAAAAATAAACAAGACTTTTAATAAAAATCAGTTTGACCTAGAAAAACACTCAACTAATCTGATTCCACATGGTTTTTTCTCATTTGCTTCTAATTAAAGAATATGTGTTTGGATGTTATTACCAATCGATTCGATGCCTAGAAGCAAGTCTTGTTTTGACGCACAAGTCCATATGATTTTTTGTTGTTGTTACAATCTCATTATGTTAATCATCAAAGTGTTAGAAGAATTTCACTTTGACAACGAAAGTAAAACATATTTCGATTAATAGGATTAGATATTAGATGAAACACTAAATTACGGAGAAAATCTAGGCGAATGACGTCAGATAATAGTCTTGAAGTTGACATTTTTCTTCTCGTTCATTATGCTAAATAAAGAGGTGATTTCCGGACATTGATTTGTCTAGTAAATTGGAACTAATAAGTAGAGCAACCTCTCATACACTTAATGTCATATATTTTTTTTGAAAATATCATTAACCATAGTCAAATAGATGTTATGTACGCTATTCAAGAAAAAAATGTCTCTGCAACTTTAACGTAACTGTTCCTTGCTAAGAAAAAACCGAAATAGACTGTCGACGAGCAGAGACAATGTTTTTTTTCAGGAGATTTATTCGCGTTTTCTACTAGATAGAGCACAAAAAAAAACAAGATATTAGAAAGCAATTAAATGCTTTTAGCTTTGTATTATTAACTTATATACGTTAATTGAAACTTAGCAAAAATTACGTATATTAAGATTTGCTTATAAAAATTCTACTTCAGAAAAAAAAATTTGTATTTTTATTGACGTTTGAGAAGAGAATACTAGTGTATGTTGAACATAATCCAAGAGAATTAGTCTTTACATATATAAATTAGATCTAGTATGTCAATGAAAATGACAATACACGCACTCATTCTTGACAATTTAAATGAATTTGATTGCATTTTTTCTTCTAGATAGACAGCATCTACAATAGTCTCACAAGTATATTTTTCTTATTTCACACGAATGTCGAACGTAACAACTGATGCTGCAACTATCGCACTATTAAATAGTATTTCATCGGAATTAAATCGTTATATAACATTATTCGTTTTTATATTCGGTACGATTGGTAATCTATTAAATATTCTCATATTTTCACAAGCATCACTGCGTACAAATCCTTGTGTCGTCTACTTTTTAAGTTCATCTGTATCTAGTCTCGGTATTCTACTTATTGGCCTACCGTCACGTCTTATTGCCGGATGGATTTCGACGGATCCAACGAATACTAATTCACTTCTATGTAAATTTCGTATTTTTCTTCTCTATGGCTTTCGAACGACAGCTGTTTGGTTGTTTGTATTTGCAACGATCGATCGTTGGTTTTTGAGTAGTGAAACAATCCGTCGACGTCGTTTGAGCTCATTAAAATTCGCTTATAAATCCTTGACTATCATTCATTGTTGTTCATTTCTTCTCTGGTTCGAATCACTATTTTGCTACAATATAGATGTTCCCCAATCTCCATTGAGATGCTATGGACGATCGCATCAATGTCGGATATTTAATGATCTTGTTTATGCTACATCGACGGTTATCATTCCATCGTTTTTATTGTTAATATTCGGTCTTCAGACGATTCATAATATTAATCGAACTCGTCGTGCAATCGAACCGTTCATTGCGACTATTGCTCATATCGAACCGTTGAATATAAAAAAACGAAAAAAACGTCGCCGAAATCAAAGTTCATTGACGCGTATGCTTCTTCTTCAAATAGTTTTTCTCACGATTTTTTCATTACCACAAGCTATTCATCAAATCTATTTGACTTTAACTGTACAAATCGTTAAAAGTCCATTTCGCTTAACTATTGAAAGTTTTATTGTTAATTTTAACTTCTCATTGACATACGTAGGAAATGCAAGTCCGTTTTATGTTTACACACTGACGGGAACCATGTTTCGACAAGAACTTATTCAGATGATTCGATCACTAGTTCGACAAGGACATGCTTATATTTCAAGAGCGTATGCTGATTTCAAAGATGATTGTCTCGGATTCGTACGATCGAGAAGGACACCTTCATAATCAATGTAATTATGCAAATGAATAAAAATGTTTATTTATTTATTTTTGTTTTGTAATAAAATTTTCAAATTTGAACTTGATCACATCATTTTGTTGACGTAAAAATCTAAAATTACAACTGAATTAGTTGCAAAACTGTTAATCTGAATAAACGTGAATTGTCCTTGAACATGAAACCTTGTTTATAATTGAGATTATATTCTTTTGAACTGGCTTTTTTTTCTATATCTCGTCCTAATGTACAGATTACAAAATCGTTTTTTCTTGTTCCGTGTATCGACAAAGAAAAAATACGAGAGCGAGAGCGAAGCCATTGCCAAACATGCCGCCCTTTGTCAATTTTTTATAATAACCATCAATCACTCATTACATATTTGGCATTCATAATCGCATATTTATAAAAGCTGAAAACATGTTATGGTAACGGTGTTTGTCTTATTCTGTTACGTTTTCTCATTTCTCTTCACATTTTCTATGACATGCTGCCATCTGCATAATAAAAAACTGTTAGTTTGTTCGCGCTTCCCTATAGCAAGAACATCAAATTCCTTAGCAACCATCATTTCGCAAAATAGAATGCGTACTGAACTCCTTCTTTAGTCTCTCTCTTTCTTTCTTTCTCACTACTTCTTATATAAATAGAGTAGCCATTCATTAGAGTTTCATTCGTTCTTGTGATTACTATTTAGCGTAAGTTTGAATCGTTGTTTTTCACGGTTAAACAATCGATTTTGTCCTCGTTCTAGATATTTGACTTATCAAAAAACAAATAATGACTGATCGTAAAGCCGTTATTAAAAATGCTGATATGTCCGAAGACATGCAGCAAGATGCTGGTACGAGACACCAAATCTTCACAAACCAAAACACATGTCTTCTCCTCTCATTCTAGTTGACATTGCAACACAAGCACTTGAAAAATACAATATCGAAAAGGATATTGCAGCTTATATCAAAAAAGAATTCGACAAAAAATACAATCCAACATGGCATTGGTAAGCAATCGAGATAAAAACAATAGTTCTCTCGAATAGAATTCTGTTTTTTTTTCTTAGTATTGTTGGCCGTAATTTTGGTTCATATGTAACACATGAAACCAAACATTTTATTTATTTTTATTTGGGTCAAGTCGCTATTTTACTCTTCAAATCAGGTTGAGAACATGAACAATGATTTTCGAACTGAATTCCTTCGAGTGAATTTCATTGTAAAAGACCAACAAAGAAAATAAAATAAAATAGAATTTGAAAAAAAAACGCGCATATTTGTCTTCTCAGTTGTCCTAATTAGCACATAGTCAATCAATTGATGCTTGTTTACGTGTTGTTTTTTTATTAACAATAAGAAAAAAGAAGACCAATAGGTGTTGGTTATCAGCCAAAAAAAAAGAGAGAAAGAATGTGAAAGAATCTGCGTTTTTTTTATTCAACACGTTTGTACCAACGACGAGCTTTGACGTTGCCAGAGACTAATTCCTAAAGAATAAAATTCGTATCACTATGCGTTATTAATTAAATAAATTCAACGTACGATCATCTGTTGACCTTCATCGTTGACATAACGAGTAACAACGGATTTTTTGCCATTTTTATCAATAGATGTATGAACCCATTTATTACCTTCGAAATTAATAGTTGACTAAGCAAAATCAAATGTTTTCTATTTTAAATTCAGATAATTAAAAAGAACAGTTACTTTAACTTCTCGACCGTCTGGTGTTGTTTCATCGAATTCAACACCCGGTACAAAGTCATAACTAACAGTTTTAATTGTACTTTCAGATCGTACAGTCCATTTATCACCTGCTTCACTAATGATAAGACGCGGTTTGATACCTTTAGCAGTCATACGCATCATCCAGCTAACACCGATTTCTTTCATATATTCATCGAAATTTTCACCATCGATCTAAATATACAAATCTGTCTTATTCGACGTGTATGTCTTCGCTTGGATACGTACATAATCCCAGCTGCCTTTGAGACCTTGAACTCCTGTGCTATCCATTTTTATTTAAAAAGTAAATATGAATCTAGAAGTGCAAAGAAAATATTTATTTATAGACACGTATGAAAATGATAACGATCAAAAAAAATGATAGGAGATAAGAAGTAATGAGTTGATAAATCAGACCTTTCGATTGATGGTAGGCAAACTATTACGCGATATGTGTGCTCTCGCTCTCTCGTTTGTTGTTTCTATTTAAATCAATACGTTGAATTAATCATCAGACGTCATCGTGTTTTTCATTAGCAACCAAAGAAAAAGAAAACTATATCGTGAGTATATGTACAAAACGAACGTACTTTTTTAATTCTATATGCGTATGTAGGCCGCACAGAATATGAAATGAATAATACGAATGTAAGAATAGACGTCATATTGAATAAATAAGTAAATATCTAATTTCTCCTTTTCTATTTCAAAAGCAAATGTTTATTCGTTCAGTCAAATGAATTTCTAGTTTTTACCGATTCAGATTCTTAACCAATAGATAACTAAATCTAAATCGAGAAAGAAAAACAACAGTAATATCGATTTATTGCGTTGTAACATAAATTAAACTAACTAAATTCACCGCATTCTACTTGTTAAAATAAGCTCCAATCATTGTCTTTCTACGATTTACTTGCTTACTTCAGTTTGTTGTTAAATCAACATTTGATTATAACGATGGCTGAGGCTGCTAGTGAAACAGTCTTTGAGCCTTTTCGAACGGTTTGTGTTTCAAATTTACCATCGACAATTTCAGCAAAAGAGATAACGACGTTTTTCGAACCGTTTGGTAAAGTCGTTCGTTTGTTTTTAAAACGACGTGTTTCAAAAGATTCGAATGTTTACGTAAAAAATCCACGTGTCTATCTTATTTTCGAATTTTCCGAGTGTGTTGATCAGATAATGGCCACACGTCCCATATTTATGGACAACCAGAAATTATTTATTCGTCGTTGTTTACCAATCGATACAAAATATCGGCATGAAGCTTTTTTAACCGTAAGAAAACTTCTTATTCATACGATATCCGAGACGAACGACGAAATTCTACCGGATGATAAAGTAATCGTTGATTATTTTTCGTCACAAGTCGGAGGACAGATTGCTTTTTATGAACGATTGACCGACAAAAATGTTTTAATTCAATATGATGATTACGATCCTGTAGATTTATGTTGTTTATTGAGACCACATTTTATTAATAATCAAGAAGTAGAAATAGAAAAATGCGAGGACGAAGAACAAATTCGAAATTATCTCAAATCAGATTTCAAGTACAATAATCATTTGATGTTGAATTTTAGATTATCTTTTATTTTGTAGTAAACAATTTTCATCAGCAGATTCGACTAATTTCAGTAACGAAACAATGAATACCATTGAAACAACGCCAATTCTATCGATTGAAGATCAAATGACCAAAATTCGAATGTCATTTCATCATAAAACGACGGATATCGAACAACAACATGAACAATTAGTTACTCAATTGACAAATCAATGGAAACAAACAGCGAAAGAACGTATTCGTTTACAACGTTTGACACTCGATTATAAACAGGAAATTGAACGACTTAATCAAGAAAATGAACGGTGGAAAAAATTAGATAGCGACAGTTTAAAAGAACGAACAAATATTCAAAACGAATGTGAACAAAAATTAAAAGAAATACCCAATTCCACTGTGAATTAATCGTTAATAACACTTTTTTTCTCTTGGTATCAAATCTAGAGACAATCCTATTCTCCGTTTGTTTTTGTTCTTGGTTTTTTCAATTATGTCAGATTGCATTTTTCATCCATAATTACATTAATTTCAATAATATACTAACACATACTATCTGCATTTTGTAACAGTTGACACCGATGAACTTAGAGAAGGTGTAAAATGGACAAAATCTGTAATAAAATCACAATAGTTAATCAACTTTTTTTACACGTAAATTCATCGGTGGTGTATTTACATTTTTTTCTATTTTGTTAAAGCAAACTTTGGTTTCATCAATGTTGACTAGGTGTGTATGTTTCGGGGTACGATAATAGATACATCACACAATAAAAAAGAACATTAAAACAATTCGACGTTGTAAAATATCAAAAAGAAATATGAGTTTGCAACAGACATTGGACAAGTACAAGTACCGCAAGTATCAGTATAAATATGGGTCTACCAAAATTGCTCGAACGAAAATTGGTTGCATGCCCTCACCCTCACCCTCAATATCTCCGATGTTTTAGATCATCTGAATTTCATCGAAGCCGATCGATGCCGCGGCCACGAATCAATTCATTTGAAGAACAATTCTATTTATGTTACAAGACCTTGGAATTCTCCTTTGATTATCAATCAATTACCATCAATGATTTGTAAACTTTTAAGTGTATGCAGTGATGCATTCAAAACAGCTTTGTCGACACTTTTAACGACGTCTTCTATTGAGAGATATCTAATAGAATTCGAAATTCCATTAACGAATAATAAACAATCGAATGATCAATTTTCGAGTTTAATTAAACGAGAGAATGCGGAATTAATCAAGCAAATCAATGCTACTCCTGCTGACTTACTGATTTCTGGTCTCGAAACACAAACACCCAATTGGACTGGTTATATTTATCATTATACTCATTTAGAAAATGCTATTTCAATTTTAAAAACTCGTTGTTTATTAACAAATAACAATTACATTCGATTTACTTTCCGTCCGTTGACATCGTCACAAGCTGCAAGTGAAAATCTTGGATGTCGAAAATCATCTCAACAAACATCGATATGTCCTATTCCGATTTTCTTTTGCATCAAACTTCAATCGATTTGATTTTCGTGGTTTATTCAGTTCATCAGACACGGAACGATATAAAACTTGTGATCAATATGAATTTCTCATTGAAAATCAACTCAATCTCGATGATTTACCAAAAGATGCTATTCTTTTGATCTATCAAAATCAAGATGCCAAACAAAGTTTAGAATCAATGTTAACTAGTGAAGAATTAACCAATATTTATCATTCAGAAATAAGAAGCAACTATTTTTGGAATGAAAACAGTCGAATACATGAGTCCAATGGACTAATTATCATTCAAATAAAATACGATTCCATCGAAGAACAAATCGATCTCGCTTGTAACGATCAAATTTGCGCTGTTTTTCATCAGAATTTGATCACAACTGTGTATGGAAAAGAAAAGAAATGCAACGTTCTAGTTGGCAAACGAAAATTTGCAGTTTACTATCAATTAAAAAACGAACATTGGCTCATCTATACGAATCATAATCAATCAAATTTCGATGCATCACATCGTCAACTACACTCATTTTTTCTTCCAATATAAATTATATAATCTTGACTTTTTTGTTCTTAAAAAAAATCAAAGTACGCAGTTTATTATCAATTGAAAAACTTTCGATTCGTCACATCCACACCTACACTCCCCTTTTCTTTCCCATATGATTACTGCGTGATATGATTCGAATAACAACAACAACAAAAAAAGTACGCTCTTTGACTTTCAATAAATTTCTCTCGAAAAACATAAAATGCGAACATCTGTTTTCGATTATTTTAAAATCCTATTGACATCTTGTGCGTGTATGTACCCGTAAATAACATATCCATTCTGTATGTTGGCATATAATCGATGAAGACTTTGACCTCGGTGTGCTCTTGATAGATGACAATAGAAATAACGAGCTCGATTCGTTGTCGTTCGATGACAAAACGAGCCTTCTTTTATGCTTTAATGTCGTATCGTCATCGTTGAGACAAGAAAAAAGAAACTAAAAGAATATGCAAAAAAATAACTATGCAAAGACGTATTTGTCTATCATTGTTGATCCGTTGTTCGCATTAAATCGGTAATCTAAAATTGCGTCGATAAATTCTTTTCTTTTTTGCGTCGAAGCAAATAAATATTTAATAAATATATCAAATGTCCTCGATATCAATGAATGAATGAATTGAAGTTAAAAGTAGACGATCAAATAAAAAGCAATCTGCTGTTTTTCGTTCGAAACTTCGTCAACAAAACATCGAAAAAAAAACGAAAAATCTATTCGAAAGCACATCAAGGTTATCAGTACTTTAAAATTGTCAATATTTGCCTGAAAATATCACGCGGTACGATCGTGTTTTACGAATGATTTCTTCTATATTACTGTCTGTTATTCTTCCATATCCCGAGCATAATGTCGCCACCACCCCTACCAACATCATCGTGTCTTGACAAATTACCAAGAGAAATTATCTATACGATCTTTGATTATCTTAATAAACACGATATTGCTTATGCATTCCTTCAATTGAATCAATCATTTCAATTATCAGTGAAGTATCATCTCGGCGAAGAACTTAATTTAGCAAATATTCAACAAGAAAATCTCTCGCAATTTTGTATAACTAGTCTTCTACCGGCGATTGGCTTCAATCTTCGGTATTTATCAATAAATTCTTCGTTTAATCCTTTTACATTTTCGAAATCGATGGAAAATTCTCATTCAAATCTTGACATATTGAATATTCATTTTTATGCCAATGAACATGATATTCGTTATTATGCAGCTTATTTAATTCATCGACAATTGATAGCCTTAATTTTGATCTATAAAAATGAAATTGTCGGCGAACAAATCGCTCATCGTTTACTTGACCAAAACGAAAACGAAGAAATCAAACCAATTCAATGTACAAATTCGTTAGTCTTTCATTTATCATCAATAAATGAATTAAATCTGTTAAAACAATATTCAGAAAGTAGTTATCTCTCCGATGGCTTATATATGATCGAATGTGTGTTAACCGGTCAATGGTTAACCGAAAGTAAAGACGATCTATGTGTTATGTCGAAAAAACTCCATCGTGATTGTATATTTTCCATAAAACAAATCGATTTAGCTCGATGTACACGCGAATACGAATTAGTTAGTGAAGTTAGTCAACATCGGCTGACGGTTTTGATACCATTGGAAGAAGAAGAAGAACGTTGGGTGTCATCATCGATTTTATCTTCACATCGAAAAGAATCATCTCGTTCGTGTTCGAAATTTACATTTGAAAAACTCGACGATGAACAATTTTACATTCGACCTGTTTATTCAAACGCAAAACGATTGCAAATCTCTGGCAAACGTGTGATCGTTTCACTCTGTGAAAATGACAATACATTAAATCATTGTTTCAAACTTCATCGAATTTCTTAGTTTTTCAAGACAAACTTTTATTTATTCAACTCCAATTTTGATCGAGTTCGATGTATGAATCATAAACAATAAATTCTCGAACGACTTTCAATGGAACCAATCGTTTGCTTGTAAAATAAGTGATAACATTTTCGTTTGTTTGAAATGCATTTGCTCGACCCTGATCGAATATTCGCATTGTCACGAAATAATAAAATTTCTCTTCGGCTAAACTTTGAAAAGCATTGTGAGATAAATGCAAACGTCGACCGTAATATCGTTGGCAAACATCTCGAAGGGTTTTTAATTGATGATTGTTAACTAAAAATTTATAATGGAATTCGAAATAATTGGTCTGATCGCTCCAGAAGAGTTTCTTTTCTGTGTTTGTTTCTGGTACGCCTTCATTCGATGCCAAAGATTCGATTTTAATACGAATTATATTGAAATCTTTGAAATATTCATGAACTTCATCTTGAATTTGTTTGACTATCGATGGATATTCACCGGTATGATACGATGAAGTCATTAATTGTTCGAGTTTTTTTGGTTTTTGTTGATGATTCTTTGTATTTAAATCGATAAAAATCACTTTATATTTACTATTTTCACATATTTTCTGTAATTTTTCAATGCAATCTTGAGTGTTTGTTGAACATTCGAATGTAACATGAGCTTCAAAAATACCTTTGACTGGTTTGTTTGGGAGAAGTTCATGTAAACCGTCTTTATATTCAGTACTCATATCACGAATATAATTGAGAACACTAAAGAAACCGAAATAGAAAATATGCACAATGATTATACAGTTTTCTTACGGATCGAGATCTGATGATGATCGGTCTCGTATTTCTTTCATTTCTTGTAGAACATGTGAAACACGTTTAAAATTGTGTATGGATTTTGTTTGAATCAATTGTTCAGCAAAATCCAAATATCGATAGCCGTGAAATAGATTTTTGAATAGAAAATCATTGGTTGTTTCATCATCTCGACCAGATCGTGAACTTCGTTTGGGATAGGTTGCGCTATTGGGATCGAGCATTTTAATTGCACAATCATTTTCATAGAACGCCACAAGTTTCAATCGATCAATATTGTGAAATTTCTCGATATACATTTGTCGAAAATCGATTTCTTCTTTGAGTTTAAATTCATCGGGAAGAAATATACATTCGACAGCGAGAAGATAGTTTTTTGATAATAAAAGTTCGAAATTTTCGATATTATGCACGCAAACATCGTATTGATTCCATAGTTTATGCAATTCGAAATTATGAAAATATTCAATATCATCATCGAATACGAGTGGATTTTGTGATGTTCGAGTTACGATCATTAGATCTCGATCAGATTTATTGGAATTTGTTCCATAGACCCATGAACCGTAATTATAAATATTAGCAACTGATTTCTCGTCTAAATTGAGTTCTTTTAAAATTGCAGGAATGACAGATTTGTCCATTTTTTCCTTGTGTCAAAATATAAAAGTTTGGCATCTTTGCGCAAGTTTATATAATCAGAAAAATATTGTAACTATATTGTGCAATTACCAATATGAATGCTACACGTATGATTTAGTCACCGCAAAGAAAAGTATGAGGTAATGATATGCAATAAAAAATACACAATCAACTGTTGATGTGTCTTTCATCATTTTTCTATGGATACATGTGATTACGAATTTCGAGAATCTTCTTAACAGATTGTAACAAAAACATATTTGCTTAGCAATGATTGATATTAGAACTTCGTTATTTCGTTAATAGAAATGTTTGTTGCACGATATTCATTTTGTATAATTAAACAGATGAAAAGATAAGCAATATCACTTGATAATTGAATGTGACGTCATAATGTGAGGGTGTGTTCAATTTGCGAGGACATCTGTGATTGCCAATCATTGTTTTTCCTTACATTCTTATAGAACACATAACAAGCGCGCATAGTGACTAGACAAACACACACACATGCCTTTTATTTCGTACTTATTGTTTTGTTGATCGATGAAAAAAAAGAATTTTTTTCGAGTTGATTTAAAAAGAAAAAGAAAAAGAAAAAACTGCTACTGAGCATTGAATTACTTTCATTTTTTAGGAGAAGAACAAACAACAAAGCATAACAAAGTATAATGTGGGTCAAATCACGACTCAATCAAGTACTCTGGAAAACAACAGCGTTGCTTCGACGAACTAAACCATTGTCTCTAACACGTAGATAATATTTTCTAGTTTGAATAAACAGTGCTATTCTCTCTGAGTGATTTCTTTTTAAAATAGTCAAAAAATAGATAGATATAGTATTTTCTTTTGTTTTCTGTACTTCTATCGTAACCTTTGATCTTGATTTTCGAACTATTCATTTCATCTATTTCTTTCTCGGTACAGAGTCAAGTGTTTATAATTCGACAATGTGTAGTAGTTATCGTCATCCGACCGGTTACGATATTTTACTTGATCGACGAGCTAATAAAGTAGTTTGTTTGTTTGTTTTCTCGTTGATTAATTTAATCTTCAAAATCTCCTCTTTTGCCATTAGGGCACTGCCTTTTCCATCGAAGAACGGCAATCGTATCGAATTCATGGCCTTTTACCACCAATAATTTCGACAATTGACCTTCAAATCGAACGATTCATGGAAAATTTACGAAATATGCCCGATGATTTATCACGATATATTTCATTGGCTGCATTGCAAGATCTCAATGAGAAATTATTCTATCGAATTGCAATGAAATATACTCAAGAAATCATGCCACTTGTTTATACGCCAACTGTTGGCTTAGCTTGTCAGAAATATGGTTTAATCTTTTCGAAACCAAAGTAGATTTTACTATTCAATATGACTGATTTAGACAAAAAAAAAGAGAGGATTTCTTTTAAAGAGGTTTATTCATTTCCATTTTGGATAAAGGTCATATCTATGATGTACTTTGCAATTGGCCAACAGATGATGTTCGAGTACGTTCATAGTAAATCAATGTTTTATGATCGATTCAAATTTTATTTGTAGGCGATTGTTGTCACTGATGGCGAACGGATCTTAGGTTTAGGAGATTTAGGTTGTAATGGTATGGGCATACCTGTAGGAAAACTCAGTTTGTATACAGCATTAGCTGGCGTAGCACCTGAACATTGTCTACCGATTACACTTGATGTTGGTACCAACAATGAAGTTAGTTGAGTTGCTGTTTTTTTTTTGTCTAATTGAATTGATTAGACATTTCTCAACGATAAATATTATCTTGGATTGAGACAGAAACGTATCAAAGGACAAGAATATGATGAATTCGTTGACGAATTCATGAAAGCTGTTGTTAAACGGTAATTAACAAAATGCAAGCAAATTGTTTTGTTAATTGTGCATCTATTGAATAGATTCGGTCAACAATGTTTGATTCAATTCGAAGATTTCGCTGTAAGACTTGATTTCTCAGTAAAATCCTCCGGTTTCATCTCGATTTAGAATCACAATGCGTTTCGATTGTTGAAAAAATATCGTGATAATTACTGTACATTCAATGATGACATTCAAGGCACAGCGAGTGTGGTCGTTGCCGGTGTTTTAAGTGCCGTTCGAATAACGGGAAAGAAATTAGTTGATAATAAATTTGTGTTTTACGGTGCCGGAGAAGTAAAATCGAAATTTATTGAATGTATGTCGAAACGAATGACGAGTTGTTTAGGCATCGATTGGCATCTCGGACCTGTTGGTTGTAGCTTTAGAACGTGAAGGTTTATCGACAGAAGAAGCACGAAAAAAGATTTTCTTAGTTGATTCAAAAGGATTGATTGTTAAAGTAGATTATTGACAAATTGAGTTTGACCGAAAACTTTTTGTTTTTATCGTATTTAGAATCGACCAGCAGGTGGATTGAACGAAGAAAAACAACGATTTGCACATGAACACGAGCCTATTTCCGATTTGCATGATGTTGTTCGGACAATAAAACCAACATTTCTCATCGGTATTGAGTTCAATTAAGTTCCGTTCTCGAAAATTCTCTCGATGAATTTCTAGGTGCTGCCGGTCAAGGTCCCGCATTTTCACGTGAACTTCTCAAATCTATGGCGACGTTCAACGAACGGCCGGTTATTTTTGCTCTTTCAAATCCAACATCGAAAGCTGAATGTACAGCTGTCGATGCCTACGAAGCAACCAACGGTCATTGTATCTTCGCATCAGGCTCGCCGTTTCCACCGGTCGAATATCGTGGAAAAACATTCGTATCTGGCCAAGGAAATAATTCCTACATATTTCCTGGCGTTGGTCTTGCCATTGTCACGTGTCTTATTCGACATGTTCCCGATGAACTTTTCTATCTGACGGCTAAAACACTTTCGGAACAAGTGACTGATGAAGATTTATCGGTTGGTCTTGTTTATCCACCGATCGAGAAAATTCGTGATGTGTCAAGAAAAATTGCAGTTGCACTCGGAGAATATGCCTATGAGCATAATCTCGCTTCACTTTATCCCAAACCGAATAATTTAGATGAGTATATTCAATCAAAACAATATACTGGCGAATATGAAGACGCTCTACCACGAAAATGGAATTGGAAAATTTAGACTTTTTCTTCTGTAGTCTCGCTTTTTTTTCTCTATAATCGATTTCATAATGCAATAAAACAAATTAATCAATCGATAGTTTGACTCGAGGTGAGAAAATGCGTTTGTATTAAACGCTTATGTGAATCTCTAGCGAACGAGAAACTCATTCATTTGACAATGTTATTCTCGATCGTTTGTATCGTTCTATCGAACTTGAATATAATTCATGGACATAAATATATAACTAGATTCGATGAAGATCTTTTGAAAAACTTGGAAATTTCATCAACAACAACAATCGAATCTTATGATGAATTCGAATTACTCGATCGTTTTCAATGTGCTGTCGAATGTTTCAAAGATAAAAACACTTGTAATGGTTATTCATTCGACTCAATAACGAATCTATGTTCGTTATTTAATGATCCAACGAGAACAATTGATCATCGTCTAACCGAATTAGTAAAATATGAAACTAAAAACTGCGTTTTAGGACAATTTTCTTGTTAAATTCCAGCGAAAACAATCTCGAATTGATAAATGCGATAAAATCCAATGTAAATCAAATGCTGTTTGCATCGGCGAAGATCAGCCAATGTGCGTTTGTTTAAATGGACAACCGACTTCGAATGAATGTGATCGAACGGGTTTGTTCTTCATTTTTGTAATTTCATTTTCGAAATCATTTGAAAAGAAATCGGCATTTGGTCGGAGTATAGTGATTGGTCTTCATGTAGTGTCACATGTGGAGAAGGTTATCGATTTCGAAAACGTGATTGTTTATCATCGAATGACAGAACAAAGAATATATCAAACGAGCATTGTATTGGGAAATATATCGATATTGAACCGTGTAGTGTAAAAACTTGTCCAAGTAGAAGATTTTTTGTTTTGTTTTTGATTGATGAAGTGAAGTTTGTTGTGTTAGTGTACGGACCATGGACATCGTGGACACCGTGTTCGACTTTTTGTGGAATTGGTGTTAAACAACGTAATCGTTCGTGTATTCCACCGGGTTCGAATTGCGGAAATTATACGTTCGAACAACGTGCTTGTGGTGAAGCTAATTGTCAACGTGTTGTTGGTAAACAAAACTTTTTCGATTCCTACGAACACAAAATTCTCTCGAATTGTTACTAAATCTAGGGATCAAAGAAACGGAATCAAATAAATATCCATTGAAAGGTTATCTCGCCATACGTGAAGGTGACATTCTATGTGTGACTAAGAACAGTACGAAAACAATTCATCATATGGCTAATTTAGTAAGATCGAACGAATTTTCTTGACCAGATTTTCCTAATTTATAATCTCGAGGTTTGCAAATCCATTGGTTTATCTCGTGGAGCTCAATATGGTAAAAATGAATTTCTTTTCACCAAACATTTTTGCTCATTATTTATTTATTTATTTAGCCATTCTAAATCCAATTCAACATGGTTCAACCTGTTATCCTGGTATCATTTGTGATGGAACAGAAACGACTCTAACCGATTGTAAATACGATCGAGAATTAGCATCAACTAAACCTCAAGATCTCTACGCGATTATCACTCGATGTATTGGTATGAATTCATTTGTTTTTTATTCATGTAATCGATCTTTTTTTTTACAAAATTAAGTCGATGGTGGTTTTTCTCATTGGTCTCCGTGGTCGAATTGTTCGAAACCATGTGGTACAGGTAAACAAACTCGTTCACGTACTTGTACTCAACCATCACCATCGATTCTCGAACCTGAAACAGCCGCAACAAATGCATCACTGGCTGGAATGAACTGTACTGGCGAATATATTCAAACAAAATCTTGTAAATGTTCTTGAGAATTATTTATTTCGAATTTTAAAATAAAAAAAAGTCTTACGAATACCGTCAACTGTTATGTTTAAATGAAATGAAATCTATTTATTTTGACAAACACATTTCTAAGGTCTCGTTAGTAAAATTAAATACGTATGACAACATAACGACATCTCGTTCGAAATCACTGACAAACAAAGAGGTTGTTGCTCAGTTTGAAATTGAATTGTAAAACGAATTGAAGTTGATGTTTGATTTTATTGTTTCTTTTACTCTTCAACAAGTTTACATTTCATAATGGATATTCAATATGTTTATACAAAGAAACGGTCTGAATTTGGTCGTCAAGTTTTTTTCAGTGATCGACAGGTCGAAATTCTTGCCGATATACAACCGAATTTGACACTAACGAAAGAATATGTTTCTCGAGATCCCGTTGAATTCGGCGTTCAAAATGTCAAAGAATTTTCTGAACATTCAGTCAATACGATTCGATTTGAAACCGAACACCGAGGAATCAATCATGTTGAGGGCGGCTGGCCGAAAGACATCAATCCATTGGAACCCGATCAAACATCACGTTTTCGAAAGAAAACCGAAAAAGAAGATGGTTTCACTCGATGCATGTTATCACTCGGACAAGTAAATCACTTTTTCTGTTTTTTGTTCTTTGAAACTCGGTGATTTAGTTAATGGAACATACGATTAAACAAAACAATGCTGTTGATATTTATGAAACATATTTTCCAAGTTTAGACGTCGATGTTGTCGAAGAAGCTGCTTCGGCGAAAACAATTAATATCTATCGGTGAGTTTAGTCTTCAATTGAAATCGACGATGACCGATTATTTCAGAGATCCGTCGGATGTAAAACGAGCTGCTAATCATATATCTTGGTATGCCGATGGCGCGAGAAAAATGGCCGTGTCCTATTGTAATCTCGATTTTCAATCGGGTTCAAATGATTCGTTTATTGATTCGTACATCTGGGATATTGGTAATCATTGAAGTTTATTTTTTTAAAATAAACAAAACATTTGCTTGTTGTCTTTTCAATAGAAAATCCAACGAGACCGGACTTTCAATTGAAACCAATTTCTCCACTTGTTTGCGTCGAATTCAATCCGAAAGATACACATCAACTTGTCGGCGGTTGTTACAATGGACAAGTTTGTAAGTGAACGACTAGACGTTTGTTGTGTTCAGTTTCTCATTGAGCTATGGCGTAGGTATATTCGATACACGAAAGGGCAGCACGCCGGTTGAACAATCACTTATTGAAAATAGTCACCGTGATCCCGCATATAAAGCGATTTGGTTACAATCGAAATCAGGAACCGAATTCTTTTCCGGTTCGACCGATGGCAAAGTAAAAGACAAACAAACGATTCGTTTCTTTATTAAAAATGAAATCGTTGTTTTAGATCCTTTGGTGGGATACGAAGAAGTTATCGGAGCCTGTCGAAACTCTGATCTTAGATATCGAGAAAAAAGGTCGATTGGAACATGCACTCGGTGCCATGTCATTAGAATACGAATCGACTATTGTACGAAGAACTTTCTTTTGTCTTGAGAATTTGCTTGTTGAATTTTGTGATTTGATTTAGCCAACGAAATTCATGGTTGGAACTGAACAAGGTCGAATTGTTTCGTGTAATCGAAAGGGTAAAAATGACGCTGAAAAAATCGGCAATATCTTTCCCGGGCATTGGGGTCCTGTCTACGCTCTTCAACGACATCCGAATTTTACAAAGAATTTTCTCTCTGTCGGCGATTGGACGGTGCGAATCTGGTCCGAAGAAATGCGAGATGATTCCATTATGTGGACAAAGTAATTCAATTTGACATTACAAATCGAATCGATCATCGATTCGCTGTTTTAGACCGAGTGTACACGCGTTGACAGACGGTCAATGGTCACCAACACGATCCGCTGTGTTTTTCACAACGAAAATGAACGGTAAAACAGAGATTTGAAAATATTTTTGTCGTTCAATGGTTTTTCTTAGGTACGTTGGATGTTTGGGATATTTTGTTCAAACAAAATGAACCGACTTTGTCGATACAAATTGTTGATGAGCCACTTCATTGTCTACGTGTTCAAGAACCTCACGGTCGACTTGTTGCGACCGGTTCACAGAATGGAACAGTTACTTTAGTTGAAATTTCGGATAATCTCTGCGTACAAGGAAAATCAGAAAAAGCATTAGTCAATGGTGTAAGTTGTTCACTAGTCGAGATCATTTGCAACGATTTGTTTTTATAAAAACAAAACTGATTTGTAGATGTTCGATCGGGAAACTCGAAGAGCGAAGATTTTGGAAGCCCGAGGCCGAGCTCGAAAAGATAATCGAGGCAAATCAGCACATGGCGGCGAAGTAAATTCATTTAAGATTGTCAGAAACCAGTAAATCATTGTGTTTTACGTCATTAGCACGAAAAGAAAGCAGAAAAAACGACTGATGGTGGCACAGGCGAATCGGAATTGAAAGAAGCTGATCCAATTGAAAAAGCTGAAAAAGATTTTTGGAAAATTGTCGATGATGAAAAACGAAAACGAGATAAGAAAGCAGCGGCTGCCGCTGCTGCAGAAGAAAAACTTGCAGCTGAAAGCGGAGCTACAGCTCAAGCTGAAAATGCAGCAGATACAACTGCGCAAAAAGTCGAATAATAAAATGTTTTGTTTTCAAAAAAAAAGAGAGAGAGAGAGAGAAATCCGTCGCACATTGGACTCGTGTGTTTCAGCACATTTGACAAAAATGAAATCTTGTTTTAGAAAATAAATATCGAAAAAGACGAATATTATTTTAAAGATTTTTTTTCTGAATTTGGTCGTGAAGTTCTTCGGTTCGCTGGCTAAAAGAGATGAATAATGAAAATCTGTACAAATGATAGAATAGTTTTATGTTTTACCAATGAACTCAATGCTGGTCGAGGTACATTTTGTAATTGATTGTCGTTAACATTCAAAGATGAGAATCGACGATTTAAGCGATCGATATCTCCTTGTTTATAAGCCGCAGCATTGCGATAGAGTTTACCAAGGATTGATTGCGATGCGTAAAATCTTTTGCCGTATTTCATCAAAAAATCCGGATACTCGTCTCCATATTTTCGACGAAATTCTTTAACACGACTTCGATTAATAATATAACCAGTTTTACCAGAATCAACTGAAATAGAAACATGAATGAAACAGTGGTTGAATTGTTGTTAATTACTAGCAGATGAAAACATTCGAGCTAATTCAATCGCTGTTTGTTGACAAGTTCGGTGACGATGATTTTCTTCGTTTTTATCCACGACAACTGCATGTAAATTGTAGATTTCACCGTAACTAGTTGCACCTATTGTCGAGAGATAATATTGAATAACATCGGTAGGTGTGATTGGCGTCGGATGCTTCATTTTTTCATCAGGTTTATATTCAAGTGGACTAACGGAACATTTAGGCGACAAATCATTGCCCCAATAGACCTAGATTTCACGTACGTATATGCAGAAGGTTTTTTGGAGAATTCGACTTACGAAATATTGATCTCCATCGAAATCTGAACCAGCTATTTTATGGCAATCTGGTCCTATGAAAAACAAAGCATTTTTTAAGCTCAATCGAATAAGAGAAATTTACGTACGAGAATCTTCTGTTGAAAAAACAATTACGTCACTCAAACAATGTAGCTCAGGTAGATCAACAGCAGTTAATTCAAGTAAATCACCAGCATAAGGACTAAAAATCAACACAGACAATTACTGTTGTTATCGAAAGTCTTGGTAAAGAGAATTACCATGGATTTTTTGTGACAATAACTTTTCCTTGAACACATTTAAACTGTCGATTAACTAACGGCTTTCGATTTTCATCGAGAACTTCATAACGAATAAAACATGTGCCCGCTTTCAATCCGCTTTCAAATGCACAACCATACATAAAACGACATTCGTTATTAGGCAACGGGATTTTATTCTTCAATAAATTCCTAAAAATCTCCTTATCAGTTATTGTTAAATCTTGTGCGTTCAATTTACTTCAAATCAAAATCTGTTCTGATCGATGGTTTTTTCTGAAACCATTCGTCTTGAAGACGAAGAAATGTTTGATCAGGCACGCCTAAATCTGATAAAAGTAGAGTAATCTGATTATTGAGACCAGTTGATGCTAAAAATCAACAATTATTCGTTTTATCAATATAAAACTAATGTGTTTACTCGCACGACTCGTTTCACAAACATCTAATTCCCAGTGATCCGATTCGAATTTACGCATTGAACTGCGAATTTTGACGTAGAATTGTTCGAAAGTCGATTGAGGATCAACGACAAGCAAACCTTTACAGCCAGCAAGTCGAATTTGATATGCCGATGGAAATAGATCCGGTGACTTTTTCGAACAAAGTGAAAGTTGTTCTGCAACTCGTTTCGCTAAACCTTTGGAAATAAATCCATTTCCATCGGTAAAACAAAATCCATTTCGTTCGATATCATCAATTTGCACGGCACATATTTCCTTTTGTCGAACACGTTTATTAAATTCATTCGTATTTTTACAATAAACAAGTTTTATCTAAAATTTCAATAGAATTCTTTTGATTTTTCTTTTCGAATGTGTTTACTTACACCCGTTGGTAAACTCGAACTAAACCACAAACCTAATCGAGCAACATAAGTGCCGAGATTATCAATACGATCGAATCGGCCTAATTGCAAGCGTTTCTCATTGATTTCATCTAATGTTTGAGCTTTGATAAACCAGTACGAATGTGCTTTTATTTGCGAATTCGATGAGCCGAATAAATGAAAACGATCTCGACCAATTTCAAAACCTTCAGTAAAGATTTTAGAGAAATAGCTAAGTGCATTCGAATCATTGGTTAGAAATTTATCCGATGGATCAGGAATTAATTTCACCAGACAAAAATTATTCTCGCCACGGAAAGCTTCAAAACGCATAGCTCGATGTCCTTTCTCTTCTTTTTTCTTCGGTTCCAAATAGAACCAAGTTGGAGTGACACAAATAACACCAACATCATACCCATACTCATTCGGTTTGATTTGTATTTTGTTCAACTGTTCTTCATTGAAAATTGTTGTTAAATCTAACCAGTGATGTCTTTTCAATTCATAATATGCTTTTACAGTCAATTGATAGAACTGTTCTGCATCGGTTTCAGCGAGTATAACCATGCTGCTTTGTAGATAATCATTTGTTAGATATTTATCATCGAATACGTATCCTAGTGAGCGAAGCATTGATAAACCGTAGACGACCTCATCAGTTGAATACCAATTATATTCGATTTTATCCCAGAATTTAGTTTTGTATTCTTCAATTGAAAGATTTGTATAGAAAACTCGACATTGGTGTTTAGCGCACAGATAATTCAAGAATTTATCTGCATCTGATTTCGATGAAACTCGGAGAACTATATCGCTACATCGACTTAAAGATTCAATTAACGGATCATTTCCATACAACCTAAATTAACAATTTTCTCATTATTAGTCAAATAATTAAACAAAAAAGAAATCTACCGTTCATTCTCATTCGTTTTTCTCACGTCTGATGTTATTGTTTGAATACTAAAAATAATCTCTGAGTAATCGTCACTCTCTTTCACCAGTACTGTTTTATCAATAGATTTCATTGAAAATGTCAAACAAATTTGATTATTTGAACAATTAATAACGAATGTTTGCTCATTTAGAAACATTGCCGTACATGAACTCCAAATTTGCAACGGCGTTTCATGAATAAAAAACTTCGATGTTGATAATAAACAACCAAATGATAGGTAAATATGATCGCTTATACTTTGTTCGAATGGAAAAAACTCATCGCCAGTTTTACTTGTCTGAGGAATCGACAACCAAATCTCAGGATGTCGAGCACTTACTTTAACAAATACTGAACGAACTTGTTCGAGGTTCGAAGAAGAAAACGGGTACACTAGTTCTTTTTTCTTAGCATCATATTTTGCAGAATTACTCAGCAAGGAAGATATTGATTTACAAGCATCTTCAGAAATATGATGGAATGTATATCTGTAGAAAGGAAATGACTATTTTTAAAAATATTCTGAATAGAATTATTTACTTTTTTGTACTCATATCTACACGTTTTGATGAAATATTAAATGTAAATGTCTGAAGAATAAACACAGATCTCGTTTTATTTCTTTCTATTGGTTGTTCTTCTACCTTTATAATGCACCGTTATTTCTTCCCAAAAAATGACACATACGACTGGGGAAATTTGAAAATAACGTACGATCGTTTAATCAAACATTGAATTCAAATTTTGCAAGATAAATATGCATATATTTATACTTTTGTTTGATTGAAAATCAAAGAAAAACAAAAAAAAGAATCTTATATATATAACAAGCTGAGAAGAAGTTCTTTTTTTTTCTAAATAAGTATGAATAACAATAAGAGAAGAAGGAATTTATCATAAAACAGAATAAAAAATCTAAACAAGAGTATGTGTTCTTTTTCTCATTGAATTCTATTGCAGAGAGATAGTTTCGAAAGTACGTCACAATAGACTAGAGATTCTCGTTAAAATTTTCCTTTTTTTGAAAATACCAGATGATGAGAAAAGAAAATAACTAAAAACAGAATGTTATTGTTTGAATAATGAGTTTTCCAAATGCCATTGTTGTTTCGGTTGAGTTGGTTCTTCACATGGTGCTAAACAAAATCAACAAATTAAATGAATTCAATCACAGAAAATGCATACCGAGTATTAGTTTTCCTGCGTTATTCTCTTTCTCTGCAGTCATACATTGACCAGAATTAACATGTTTCAAAACTTTCGACTAAAAAACATCGATAATTAGACGAAAAAGACACTTCTTTCGAATAAAGAATTACGTTATTATCATAGTTCCAGATTTGTTTCTTATTGCTTTCGAAACATTTCTGCAATTTGACAGCATCATTCGGATTTCCTTCCAAGCAAAGATCATCAAATCGAAGTTCGCCTTTCTTCGAATGCAGCACAACCTAAACCAAACGATTCAATTAGCTTTCGAACTCAAACATAACATTTTCGTTTTTGTTAGAAAAAAAAACATAAAATCATCATTCGTCTCATGCAAAATAACGTGCAGTTTATGAATTTTTTTTTCATCCGTTGTTAACATGCGTGTTTTCTCGCGCACCTGACTCGCCGCAGCGATTGGCGAACGGGCTCGATCGATACAGTTCTGTAGACTAGCTGAAGCCGTACGATTAGATTTGTGAGCATTGTAAATATTTTGACCGGTTAAACAACGATTTAGTTCGCTACGAATCTGAAACCAAAGGAAAACAAACGATTAATTCTACACACCTGATTTCCTCCTTGGTTGTGACAAGAAAAGACGCCAGCCTTTTGATTGACTCCATTGTCACTCGTATAGCCGAGCGCATCGATACAACCGTAAAGTTCGTTTTTAAACTAATTAAGTTTTAGAAAACAATCATTTTCAAATTCATTTTTGCTGAAAGTTCGAAGAAAATCCTGATTAAGATCGATTTAGGTTCGACTTACGGCGCCAACATGATGAAAATTCATCGGCATTGAACTTTCAGGATAGATATTCTCCAAATACCAACCAAAATCTTTGCATTTCAGACGTTCACGAAGTTTCAATCGTTCGGAAACATCGCCCGCATCAACACGTTTCAAATCTAAGTTCAACAAAATGAACATCTCACATTTTCTCTCCTCAAAATATTCACCAGGCATGATTGCATAGATAAAATCCTTGTATTTATCAAGCCAAACTTCGACTAAACGCTTGTTATTATGGAAAATCACAGTACCAGTACCACCAGGAAATGTGTACGGTGTTTGTTTACGAAAAACATGACCAACATGACTGCCTAAAATGCGTCAATTCGTCAAGATACTTCAAATCGAGTTCGTTCTCACAAGGATGAATAAGAACTTTTCCACCGCATTGCCAAACACGAAATGACATTTCGAGATTTTCGCCACCCCACACTTCCATACCATCATCATAAGCACCGATTTCATAGAAATATTCACGATTAATTGTAAACAATCCGCCAGCCATTGTCGGCGACCTGCAATATCAAAACAAATTCGTGTTTCTCAGTTCGAGATTTTCGAAGATTTACAATAGAGGCAATGAATGATCATTGTTTCGACGAACATCTTCTCGATGTGGAACAGCATACCAACGGAAATTTAATCGCCAATTGAATCCACCCTAAACACATTTGATTAACCATCGAAATTCGTTCGACAGAAATCAATCAACTCACCCAAGTCATATCACTTCCAGTTAAATACGCAAAATCATTGTCACTTATCACATCAATTATTGGACAGATAACAGCCGTTCTAGTAACAGAATCGAGACGAAAATATACAATAGTTTGCAAAAAAAACAATTCAAAATCGCGTGAAAATACTCTCAACAAGTAAAAATATCATATATTATCAAGGACACGCTCGAAATGCAAAATTTCACTGATCATACCGATCTTTTTTGACTTCATAGAGCAAATATTCCAACCAGCCAGGCGAACACTCGATATGTGCATCGAGAAATGTTAGAGTATCACCAGTTGCTATTTCAGCACCTCGTAGACGAGATTTAATCAAGCCTAGTCGGTTTTCATTTCTCAATACACGAGCTGGAACAGGAAAATCTTTCAAGAAAGCCTCCAAATTATCTTTTAAATAATCTACAACGAACAAACAAACGATAAGAAACGAACAAATCGAGTTCAAGCGTTGTTCACCTCGGCCAATACTCGCATCGTCAACCAAAATCACCTCATGAATATACTTAATTGGACTTCGTAGGATAATACTTGTTAATGTACGAAGAAGTGTTGAATTGCCTTCGTTATGAAAAACAATGATAATCGATGTTGTTGGCAAATCATCGGGAAACGTATGCGAATGACATCTAATCGAAACAACGAAATTTTCAATAGAAAACTCAAGAATTGCAAAAGTAAAACCTCGGCGAACGTTGATCTTTGATTGACCGATTGAGAGCCATGAGATCCGAAGCGAGAATATTGAATTGATTCTCTGTAAAACGTTTTTTTGATTGTTCTTGTAAGTCTTGAGGAATGACAACGCCACGTCCACCTTCGCCATGCCAATTGGGAGGATTAGTTGCACCTGGCTTCACGTCCCACCATTTCGGGATCTTAGTTGTTGAAGTTTCCGTTCGATTTGTGAATCTTCCGAGGAGAATTTTCGGATTTCGAGGGACTCGTGGTAGAGAGGGTTCGTCGATTTGTGTGTCATTATATTTAACGAACGTTTTCGATGGAGATGATGCTGATGAACAAGGAATTATGATTTCTTTTGTACAATCAGAAAATAACATTATGAAAAAAACATCAACAAAAATCCAAAATAACGATGTGTAAATCACAACATGAAGATATTGTCGTTTCCATAGGCGAAAACGTTTGAGTAGAACATCGGTTGATGTTGAATGGTATGGCGAGAAGGTATTCATCTGGTGTCGATTCGTCGACAGATGAAAATCTACAATGAATACAAATATTGATTTTTCTTATTTAAACAAAAGACAAATTTATAGAGGTTAAACAAACAATAGAATGGCAAATCGAAAACCAGACTCCTTCATATTTCATTTCCGCTTTCTCTAATGTAACAAAATCATAGTTCTTTAATAAATAATAATAATTTTTCTTTCTCAAGTGAATATCATTTAAAATAATAACAATTGTCATGCATTGCCTTTCTCTTTCTCTTGCTAAGAAAACGTTTGCCTAGTATTCGTTGGATACAATTGTATCGCTTTTGAAAATAGTTGTCGTATGCAACGTGTACCAATTCTAATACATACGAATAGGTAATATGATGACGATATCGAACTTAATCATTAGTCGATGAATTTCTCCAACCAAAAATTTACAGCGCCATCTCATGAGTGTATACACTCATACGATATCTTTTCATGTTTATTTGACAAGAGAGAAAGAGAAAAAAAGAAAGAAAAGGAAGTCAATTAATGTTCAGAGTTTAGTTGGCCGTGTTTCTGTTCGAAGAACTTGAATAATTTGTGCGAGTGCATCAGGATGAACACCAGCTTCGAGTAATCGAACACAAGCAGTTAATGTCTTTTTGTCCAAACCAGTATTTAACAATTGAGATAATTCATGAAGACAATCAAGTGCTTCACGAGCTTCATTCGTCGTTGATTCACTTGTTGATGCTGATTTAACGATTGGCATTTTTTTATCTGAAAAGAAAACAAAACAAGCTTTATATGTGTATCTAGTAAAACAGATGATAAATGTAATGTTGCAAAAAAAACGAAGAGAAGATATGTTTATCAGACGAAAGCAATAGATGTTCAAAGATACAACAAAAATCAACACTAATCATATTTGCTGTGTTTTTCGTTCCGTTGAAACCAATCTAATATCTTTGCTCTTGTTCCATCGGGTGACGCATTCAAAAGTTGAATAGATGCTCGATATCCGATTCGATATGTTTCATAATTGTAACGGTACACGTTCGTGTGTCCTATTTCTTTATTGTTTAAACAACAACTGCCCTTCCCTCTTCCTCTTGTCTATCTTTTGACCCTTCGGTCATAGGATGGACAAAGGTATATTCGGCATCATATATGGTCTGGATGCGCGTCTAGTATAGAGAGAGATGTTGCCTGATCTGCCACAATAATCAATCATTTTTAAACGATATGCATCATTAAATGTTCGACAATGAGCGGCAAGAATTCGTAAGAATGGTTTCTGACGATTGGGAAAACGTAATGGCCACAAATGACAATCTTCGAATGTATATCTTGTATCAGATACTCGTTCATGATAAAGTGATTGATCTAATACATAAATGACCAACGAATTTTGGCTCTCGATTATTATGATTTGTTTACGATCAAATGCAACTTCTAATTACTTGCAAAGTCGTAAATAATTGCGGGGATTGTTAAGATCTTCGGTTGTTAAACAGAACATCGATAATAGATTTTCACCTTTTGTATGTTTCGGCCAAATATGAGCATTAACAACTTCAGCTGAGCGACCACAAACCATGCATTCATTTTCTGATAAATTATAAAATTTGATAATGTCATATTTTGATAAACTTGTATCAGATGAAGTTTGTGATCTTGCGGTTATATCCCATGGATCTACGGCTCGGCAAATAATCGGTTGAACAAGTTCATACAGCATTTTTACATGATTGGATACTAAAATGGAAGGTAACATGATTTTTTCTGTTTTCACAAAGAAGTTCCGTAGCTATTTACTTTTGTCGATCTTTTCGTTTAAATCGTTTGACACTAAAGTAAAGTTTATTCATTTTCATTATATTTTCTGAGGAAAATTACTAATATAACTTACATCTATCTATTTTATCATTGACCTGAGACAATGCATTATTAAGTTCAGCTCGATCAATAGTATTTGTTGGAGTAAAACTTCTCTCTCGAGTGGTTCTTCTTTGATCATTTACTTGAACTGATTGTTGTTGAGTATTTGATGTTGATCATATTTCTGAAGAATATATCAGAAAACTTATTATTACACAAAGAGAGAGTTGAAGATATTTTAACTTTTACTTTGGACAATAATTTTAAATTTGATATTTTGTTCAGATGGAAGACAAAATATATTATTGTTGTTACAAATAATTCTAAAAAAAATAGACATTTATGAAAATATCTTGTACATTTTGTAAACTTGCATATTGTCCAGCTCTACATTCGAATCTTTGTCAACACATCGTAAACAAATAATATGTTGTCTGAATAGAGTTTCTAAAACTCTTTTTGAATTCGATTGTTTTCTAACGAGATTAGAAATTGTATTGTACCATCAGTAAAAACTACATTTGGCGAAGATACAGAAAACATTGCAGCGGACATTTTTATTAATCTACAATAGACAAGATGA
>Ga0209922_100291_pt1 | contig 93256 bp, 83 predicted proteins | sample ThiBiot_500_biof_FD_183946 | JGI IMG/M metagenome (GOLD analysis project Ga0209922, IMG submission 183946) | Wastewater bioreactor microbial communities from Cape Town, South Africa - Thiocy_expt_500_biof (SPAdes) | ecosystem: Engineered > Bioreactor > Thiocyanate-remediating > Anaerobic-Aerobic ... | reverse complement strand
TAATAGGTATGTCGCTTGTCGACAAAACGCCGATCAGAGACCTTTTTGACAACACCGAAAACCAAGATATCAAAGAACTAAACAATATTCAATTGAAAATCAACCTAATTTAACCGGACACTAGTGATTACTTATTACTTATTACTTATTACTTATTACTTATTCTTCACCAAACCCATGCTCATCTTTCCCAACGTTCCGTCTTCTTTAAAATGGAAATAGAGATAATAATCACCGCGGGCCATCCTCACTATTGAGTCTTCGTAACCTTTCGACTCATCAAAACCTTTCAGTGCTTCGCGAATCATCGTCAGCGTTGTTTGCGCGTTGAGAGACAATCTGTCAATAGTGAAGCTGCCTGCAAACAAACCCTTCGGGGTTACCTCCTTGCGCTCCATTGGCTGAAAGTATAGCTGTATCTCCGATACCTGTCCCGAATATCCTTCTTTGCCACTTGGTTCAAACAGCACTATGCCGAGATCATCATAAGAGTGTGTGCGGTTATAACCATCCCTGGTACGTGCACCGGCACCAATGGCCGACGTAAACGACTCCAGCGGCCAACCCGTGCCAATGGTTTCTTTATTGATACTGAAGGTGAGTTTGGTCAGCTTAAAATTGAGCTCCCCCGTCTGGCCGGCAGCCACCACGGAAATCAAAACGAATAAAATCAGTAAAAAACGCTTCATCTCTTTTTTTCACAAAATGCGGAATACCCGGCACAAAAAAATACCCCGGTTGGGGTATTTTAAAGTAGTAAGTTAAACGGCAGAAGTATTCACCTATTCACTCATTGACCTATTGACTTATTCACTCCCGAGACTTCGGGATGACAACTGACCATTCACATCTATCGGCCAAATTTCTCCTGCCAGTTAAGCATACCGCCGGCCAGGTTCTTGGCATTTTTGAAACCCATGGTTTCGAGCAACAGGCAAGCCTGTCCACTGCGGTTGCCACTGCGGCAATACACCACCAGTTCTTCTTCTTTGAATGCTTCAAGTTCATCCACGTCCATCGCCTGCACACGACCCAAAGGCACCAGTACACCACCGATATTAAAGTCGGCATGTTCATTCGGCTCACGCACGTCTACAATATTGATCTTTTCACCAGCATCCAGCCGGCTTTTTAATTCGTCTGCGGTTATTGTTTGCATATTGCGTCTGTTTTATTCTGGATTTGATACATCGGGCATTGGCAGCAGACTATCCAATGCGGGACGATCCGTCTGCAGCCATATATCGATGGTTTGTCCGGGACGGATATAGTTGTAGCGATGATCTTCACGCATCCGCTCCGGTGTTTGTTTATAAATAAATGCATTGGCTGTATCGCTCACCCCGGATGCCATCACGGAAGCGAAGGATATTCCATAAGCTTCAAGCAATACGCGCGCCTCTTCATAAGTTTTACCGATAAGATTCGGCACTACGATCTGTTGATTGCCTACCCCGTCGCCCAGTACCATATCGATGCGGCTTCCCATCCGCACCTGTGTGCCCGCGGCGATCAGTTGACCATTGAAACGTTGCTCTAATATGGAGTTTTTGGCAAAGTCGGGTTTGAAAGTCGTGTCGCCGGGCTTCAGACCTGCATTCATCAATACCATTTCCGCGCTGCGGTAACTGTATCCGACAATATTCGGCATTTCCACCATCGGCGGCACAGCCCTGTTGATGGTGAGGTAAACAGTGCGGTTCACTTTTACCACCTCATCGGCGTCGGGTACTTGCTTAAGTACGGTCAGCGGCTTGGTGGTATCCGTGTAAACGGAATCCTGGATCACTACTTCAAAACCTGCTTTGGTCAGCAGCTTTTCCGCGTCTTCGTAAGACTTGCCCAATACGTAAGGCACTGTCTTGGATGCAGAATGGTTGGTAAACCAGTTAAGCGACAAAACGACCAGGCAGAAAAGGCCGATAGCCAATGCTATACCTGTAACAATGTTCAGCCACAACGGGCGATGGGTGATGAATTTAAACATGCAAATGATTCTTGATAACCAAATGGCGGCTTATTTCACGAAACACTCATTAACTAATTTAGCATAAAATTCCGTAAGGCTCCAGCCCATCTCACGCACCTGTTGCGGCACTACGCTCGCATCACTTTGCCCGGGAATCGTATTTACTTCCAGCATATGCGGTTTACCTGTTTCTTCGTGGTAAATAAAATCGATACGGATCACACCGCCGCAATTGAACACTTCATAAATACGTCTCGCCGCCTCACGGATTTTATTGGCAATCGACTCGTCTACTACCGCCGGGGTAACTTCCGTTGACTTGCCTTCATATTTTGCTTCGAAATCGAAAAATTCTTTGTCGTCATCCGCTTTCACTTCGGTCAGCGGCAGCACCGTAATGTTACCTTCCGTTTTAAAAACACCTACCGTGAATTCGCGGCCCTGGATCATTTCTTCCACCAGCACCTGCGTGTCTTCCGCAAATGCCTTTGCGATAGCCGCATCCAGGTGCGCGGCATCACTCACTTTGCTCATGCCGATACTGGAACCGCCGTTGGCCGGTTTTACAAATACCGGAAGACGCAGTTGCTCCAATACCTGGTTACCCGTCAACGGAGTATGTTTGAATAGGTGTACGGAATTGGCTACCGCAATGCCTCCCATGCGCGCTACGGCTACCGCATACCGCTTGTTGAAAGTGATGGCCGAACAGGTAGCATCACAACCTGTGTACGGAATACCAAGCGTGTCGAAATAGCCCTGCAGTTTGCCGTCCTCACCAGGCGTACCGTGCATACCGATGAACACCGCATCAAAACGAACATGCTGGCTGTCCAGGTGAAGCGAGAAATCATTTTTATCCACCTGCACTTTGCGGCCGTCGGCCAGCTCATAACTCCAACTGTCCGTTTTTACATCGATCTTGTAAACATTGAAAAGATTTTTGTCGAGATGTTTCTCGATCGTTGCTGCGCTCCGGTAAGAGATAACTGCTTCCGAGGAAAAGCCGCCCGTTACGAGGGCTATGTTCTTTTTCATTGATTCCGTTGGTTTTTAGAACGCAAATATTGCGGAAAAAAAGGTAAGCAGAAAGAATAAAAGTAAAATTCACTTTTTTATTGCACGCTGACCGCGAAAGACTTACAGGGAAATGTTAAAATAAGAAAGGTGAAGTCCGTTTGGCCCTTCACCTTTTTACGACGGGAAATATCACCCGCCTGCATTATTAGCAGCTTTGGACTGCTTATTCAATAACTGAATATACCTTCAAGTTAGGATAATTTCTGGTTCGATGACCCACCCGCGGCAGGTTTTTATGCACATCCGGGATCAGATATGCAGCCGCGCTTTTTTCTCCATCAGGCCTTCTACAGTTTCCTCGTACATTTCGTCAGGTACGCAACAGTCTACCGGGCATACTGCTGCACACTGTGGTTCTTCGTGAAAGCCCTGACACTCAGTACATTTATTCGGAGTTATATAGTAAGTATCTACGCTTATCGGGGCATTTTTCTGATCGGCGTCCACCTGGGAACCGTCCATGAGGGTAAAAGTGCCTTTCACGGAAGTACCGTCACTGATCGCCCATTCTACGCCACCTTCATAAATGGCATTATTGGGACATTCAGGTTCGCATGCACCGCAGTTTATACATTCGTCAGTTATCTTGATCGCCATATCACTATGTTTAACAGGTTGAAGTTATTTTTGTCTTTTGTTGTCCGTCTGCGGCAAAATTAAATATTTGGAAATGAATTTACAAGAACGTATTGTGCTTATGGCCCGCCTGGGCGATTATATGAGAGGAAATGAGCCGGAATGGGAAGCTGCCCGCGAGCGTGCCGCACTGACCAATAACTGGTTTACACCCGAATTTATACAATTGGCAACCACGGCCATTGCCGGCGGATTCCTGACCAAAGACATCCTGGAACAATGGACCGCTCCCTATCATCTTCCCGATACCCCGACAGTTGTGCGTAAGGTAGGCATTGTCATGGCAGGTAATATTCCCCTGGTTGGCTTCCACGACCTGCTCTGTGTCTTCATCAGTGGCCACCATGCCGTAATCAAACCTTCCTCCCGCGATGAAGTGCTGATCCGTCATCTTGCGGATAAGCTCATCGACTGGGATCGGCGGGCGGGCCACCTGATCAGCTTTGCCGAACTGCTCAAAGGTTGCGACGCCTACATTGCAACAGGCAGCAACAACTCTGCCGGTTATTTCGATTATTATTTTGGAAAATATCCGCACCTTATCCGCCGCAACCGTACATCAGTAGCCATTCTTACCGGCGATGAGACACCGGAAGAACTGGACCGGCTGGCCGACGATGTTTACCTGTATTTCGGCCTGGGTTGCCGCAACGTAACCAAATTATATGTGCCGGAAGGTTATAATTTTGAACCCCTGCTCCGCCGTTTCGACAAATACAATTACCTCGGCGATCATCACAAATACAAAAACAATTACGATTACAACCTGGCGTTGCATCTGCTCAATAAGAAGCCCTACATGAGTAATGAAGCTTTATTACTGGTGGAAGAAGAAGCGATCTTTTCTCCCATCAGCCAGTTAAACTTCGGTTACTATTCCGGTGAACCGGCAGTGCTGGCAGCACAGTTGGCGGAGAACGCACAGGTACAATGTGTGGTTGGTAAAACCAATATTCCTTTTGGTCAGGCACAGCAACCGGGTATTACAGATTATGCTGACGGTGAAGACACTTTGGCATTCCTGAAAAATCTGTCCTGATCTGCTGACCGGTCTTTTTTATGGGTTAATTTGAATCCTGATGCCCGGGATTGTAAACTTGACTGATCTACGAAGGTCTTAGTAAAAATATGTTAAACTAAACGGGCGGCGAAGAAATCGTTCTGACAGTTTGTTATTTTGTATGGCAAAGGCACACAATTTGAACGAGTGAAGCCTGACCGATTTCACATAAAAAAATCAGGAAAGAATATGAAATTGAAACAACTCCTTCTGGTCGTAGCTGTAAGCTCCGCTTCAGCCGTGGGCAGTGTTTGGTTGTATGGCAAAGTGACCTCCCGGAATGCGGGATTTGTACAATCCACCTCTGATGGCAAACTGCCGGCAAATTATGCCGGTTTTTATGAAAACGCCGCCCAATCCCCCGAACTCACCGACTTTACAAAGGCCGCTTCGGCAGCCGTACCTGCCGTAGTGCACATCAAAACAAAAATTCCCGCGCGCAAGGTCAGCAACGATCTGCCCCGCAGCCGTGGTAGTGAAATGGATGATTTCTTTGACCAGTTCTTCAACTATGGTCCCCGCGTACAGCCCGAGCAGCGCGCTTCCGGCAGCGGCGTAATCATCAGCGAAGACGGGTATATCGTTACCAACAACCACGTTATCTCCGATGGCGGCAATGGTGTGGCAGACGAGATCACCGTTACCCTGAATGAAAACAAAAAGAATTACAAAGCCCGCGTGATCGGCCGCGATCCCAGTTCCGATATTGCCGTGCTTAAGATCGATGCATCGGGGCTTCCTTTTATGGTGTATGGCAACTCTGATGATGCCAAGCTTGGACAATGGGTGCTGGCTGTGGGTTATCCGCTCACACTGGAAGCAACGGTAACAGCAGGCATCATCAGTGCGCAAGGCCGTACCATCGGTATCAACAGCCGCCAAAGCAATTCACCGGTAGAATCGTTCATCCAGACGGATGCAGCGGTAAACCAGGGCAACAGCGGTGGCGCTTTGATCAACACCGACGGTAAACTGATCGGCATCAACTCCGCTATTCTTGCTCCGAGCGGTACTTATGCCGGTTATTCATTCGCCATTCCGGTAAACATCGTGAAGAAGATCGTGAATGATCTTATCCAGTACGGCGACGTAAAACGTGGTTACCTCGGCATTTCCTATCCGACTACCGATAATGAAGGCTGGCTGAAAAGAGCCGGTGTAAAAGAAGGCGGTGGTGTATACGCCCTGGCCGTTCCTTCAGACGGCGCTGCGGCAAAAGCAGGATTGAAAAAAGGTGACGTGATCACCAAGATCAATGGCTCTGTTGTAAGCTCCGGCCTTGAAATGAGCGGACGTATCGCCAGCTTCAAACCCGGTGACAAAGTACGCATCAGCTATATCCGCGAAGGCAAAGAATATACTACCGACGTCGTGCTGAAAGGTGAAGTAAGCAAAGTGGAAATTGCCAGCGCTGAAATTCTCGGCGACAAACTGGGTGCCGACCTGGAAAATCTCGACAGCAAAAAAGCTGCGCAGTACGAGGTCAACGGTGGCATCGTTGTTAAGAAGATCAAAGAAAATGGTCTGCTTAGCAAGACCCGCATGGATGATGGTTTCATCATCATCTCCGTTAACCGCACCGAGGTGAAGAACATGAACGAACTCGCCAACCTGCTCGGTTCCACCACCGGCACCGTACAACTGGAAGGGTTTTATCCCGGCTCAGGCATGTACAGGTATCCTTTAAATCTCGATGAAGAATGATAGAAAAAAGCCCCCGCCGTCGGCGGGGGCTTTTTTAATGTGGTAATTTGATGATTTGAAAATTTGAGAATTAGTGGCGGCACCAAAACCGAATGTATTCGATTTTCAAATTTTCAAATCATCAAATTGTGAAATAACAATCGCGGCTTAGCTGCGATATTATTTCACCCAAATTCGATACCCCAACGCCCCCACATTTAACTGACGATGCTGATCGATTGCGATCGTTTCATTAGAGAAGGCGTCTTTGAAGTTTCCCTGCAAACGCGCATCATCGAGATGCACGACGGCATTTTTACGCCCGTCCAATTGTAGCACAACCAATACCTCGCGGTCGCCTTTTTTACGGAGATATACCAATGCCTTATCGTTGTCTTTTACAGGAATAATAAAAGTCTGTACCGAAGGATCGCCACCAGCCAATGCGGGATGGGTGGCATGCAACTGCAATAATGTCTTATAAAAATCATGCAAGGCAGGCTTCTCCGAAGTCCAGGGTATGTCATCTTTTTTGAAGAACTCGAGACGTTTGGTTTTCAGCGGCAGTTCCTGGCCGCTGTAGATAAGTGGCACGCCATTCCAGGTGGCGCTGAATACCGCAAGCGCGGGCGCCATGTCTCCATACTTCTCATACTCCGTACCGTTCCAGGTGTTCTCATCGTGATTGGAAGTAAACCATGCACGCATGGAGCTGTCGCCAAGCTGGCTGTAATCCTTTAACAGGTTGATCAGCGTATCGAGTGAAGGTTGTTTTTCGTAATAAGTTTTGGTGAGGTGCATCCACTTCCAGCAATAACTGGCGTCGAATACTTTTCCATAAGCCGGATTCTCCAATTCGTCGAATTCGCCCAGCCAGAAAAGGGGCTTAAGCGAATCCACGCGTGGTCTTGCCTGTTCCCAGAAATCCACTTCTACCCAGGCGGCGAGGTCGCAGCGGAAACCATCGATATCACATTCTTTTACCCAGTATTGCATGGCTTTGATCATATCGTCGCGCATGGCAGGATTGGCATAATCGAGTTCGATGATATCATCCATACCCGAAGCAATCTGGAATTGTCCGGTAGAATCACGGAGATAGTATCCGGGATGTTCGCGGGTCCAGCGGTGATCCCAGCCGGTGTGGTTGGCCACCCAGTCGATGATGACTTTGAACCCCATATCGTGGGCCTGTTTTACCAGTTGCTTAAAATCTTCCAGCGTGCCAAACTCGGGATTGATGGCGGTATAATCGGAACAGGCATACGGGCTGCCCAGCGCTCCTTTCCTGTTTTGCTGCGCAATGGGCGTAATGGGCATAAACCACAACACCTGCACGCCCATTTCCTTTAAGCGCGGCATATGGGCTGCAAAGGCCTTGAACGTACCTTCGGGCGTGTATTGCCTGATATTGACTTCGTAAATATTTGCATGGTGTCTCCAGTCGACGCGGCGGATCCCGTTTTGCATGGTTTTTATTTTTTCAGTGGATTCGGTGTCCTTTTTCGGCATCAGGATGCAGGAGGTAAGGAACAGGCCGAGAATACAGGCAGGCAACAAATATCTCATTCCAAAACTTTGCCGGAAGATAAGCATTAAGCTCCGGACGCACCCGATAGCATCTGCGGTTTTTGAGCTATTTTTGCCATATGAAACAATTCGATGTCCCCATCGTGTACCGCAGCCCGCTGATCTCAGCGATCAAGAAAAAACGCCGGGAAGCCGACAAGATGAAAAAGGACTTCTCACCCACTTTGCTTGACTTCGGCCCTGTTCAGTTTTACCTGGCCCGCCACTTCGGCTTCTGCTATGGCGTTGAGAACGCCATTGAAATAGCTTTCCGCACCGTGGACGAAAATCCGGGCAAACGGATTTTTCTGCTCAGTGAAATGATCCACAATCCCCAGGTCAACCACGACCTGCAGGAAAGAGGTGTACGTTTCCTGCAGGATACCTATGGACGCGAATTGATCTCTTTCGACACGCTCACAGCCGATGATGTAGTAATCATTCCCGCATTCGGTACCACGCTCGCGATCGAACGCAAACTACAGGCCATCGGTATCCCCACCACGCAATACGACACTACTTGTCCGTTTGTAGAAAAAGTATGGAACCGCAGCGAGGTGATCGCCAAAAAAAATTACACGATCATCATTCACGGCAAACCCAAACACGAAGAAACACGCGCCACCTTCTCACATGCGGCGGCCAATGCACCGTCTGTAGTAGTGGAAGACATGGCCGAAGCACAACAACTGGCCAGATACATCACCGGAGAAGAACCGGCAGAAAAATTTTACGAAGTATTCAAGGGTCAATATAGCGAAGGATTCAATGTTGAACGCGACCTGCAACGCATCGGTGTGGTAAACCAGACAACCATGCTGGCCAGCGACACGCAGGCCATCGCCGATTTCCTGAAACAAACCATGGTGAATCACTTCGGTCTTACCGACGCCAATGTAGGGGAACGCGTAGCCGATACACGCGATACACTTTGTTATGCCACCAACGACAACCAGAGTGCCGTAACAGGTTTATTGGAAACTCCCGCTGACCTCGCCATCGTAGCCGGCGGTTACAACTCGTCAAACACTTCACACCTCGTTGAACTTTGCGAAGAAAAATTACCCACCTACTATATCGACAGCAATGAAAAGATTTTGTCTGCTGACGAAATATTGCATTATAATTTTCACCAAAAAGAAGAAAGGCTTACACACGGATATCTTCCCACAAAGCATCCGGTGAAAATCCTGGTAACCAGCGGCGCCTCCTGCCCCGATGCCATTGTTGAATCCATCATTCAGAAGATAGCAGGATTTTTTCCTGAAGCGCTTTCGTTTGACGAGATCAGCGGGAAGTTTTCGTGAAACGTCAATCGTCAATCGTGAATGGTAAATAAAAAGCCATGGTTCGTGTATACACGAACCATGGGAAAATACCTATAACCTATTACTTATTACCTAATACCAACCTTACACCTTAAGCCTTACGGCTTACACCTCACTTACCTCACTTATAGAGCTGCTCATAATACTCATGCGCCATACGATTGCTATCAAACTGCAATCTCACATCCTGCATACCATTGCGCATGATCTGACGCCAGGTCGGATAATCATTGTAGTAAAGTGGCAACACCTCCTGCTCGAGGATCTCATACAACTTATGCAGGTCGTATTGGTCCTGTTCGTGCGTAGCCATATGAGCATAATCGGCCTTGGGGATCACAAAACCATTATGGCCATGGTTGATAAATTCCGGGATCCATCCGTCATCTGTCGAGAAGTTGACAGCGCCGTTCATGGCTGCGGTCATACCGCTGGTACCCGATGCTTCGCGCGGAACGCGGGGATTATTGAGCCAGCAATCTGCCGCTTGTTTCAGGCGTTTGGATAAGGTTAATTCATAACCGATCAGCACGGCCATGTTCCTGTATTTCTTGCTCAGGTAAACGAGTTGGTTGAATTCACTGATCGCCGGATGATCCATCGGATAAGGCTTGCCTGCCCAGATGATCTGTACCGGATATTTTGCACTCGCAAGTAAACGTTCAAAACGTCCTTCATCAGTGGTGATTAATCCCGCTCTTTTATAACCGGCAAAACGACGCGCCCATACGATGGTAAATACATCGGGATTAAAAAGCTTGCCGGTCTGATCGGCCACAATATCGAACGCTCTTTTCTTCAGGTATTTTTTGCGGTCGTCAAATCCGTAATGATCGCTGGCATCGGAGAAACGATACAATTGTTTGTCGGCCCAGTAACGCCAGTTCTGTGCATTGGTGATATGAATGATCGGGCAGATATTTTCATATTTGCTCCACATATGCCGCGACACTTCACCATGCAGGCGCGATACGCCGTTGGCAAGGTGTGCAAAACGCAGGGCCGTAAGGGAATGATTGAATTGATCACTGCTGTCTCCATTCAGTTGTTTTACTTCCTCCACACTGAGACCGCAGAAATAACTCATCTTGTGACAGAGATAAATATCGTGTTTTTCGTTGCCCGCTTCCTCCGGTGTGTGCGTGGTAAACACCAGGCGTTTTCTTACTTCGTCGAGGTTGTTGCCGAATTTTTTATACAGATAAAAACCGGCAGAGATGCCGTGTGCTTCGTTGAGGTGATACAGCTCAGGATTGAAACCCAGTATATCGAGCAACTTGGCGCCACCTACACCCAGCAGGATGAACTGCGCTACTTTGGTAGCCACGTTGGCATCGTACAAACGGTGACAGATGGTTTGGGAAACGTAATCGTTCTCCGGTACATCGGTACTTAGCAAAAACAGCGGAGCGGTCTTGAATGTTTCGGGATTGAGGTAAAGGACTTTAATCCATACCGGATGTTCGTGTACATTGATCTGAAACCGGATACCGGTGTCTTCCAGGAAACTGTATTGTTTTTCATTCCAGGTAGCTTCCAGTGTCTGATCCTGGTTGCGTTCCTGGTCGTAGTAACCGTATTTCCACAAAATGCCGATGCCGATCATATTTTGACGGAGCTCATAGGCGCTACGGAGATGTGAACCGGCCAGGAATCCCAGACCACCGCTGTAAATCTTGAGCGGCTGGTGCACGGCAAACTCCATCGAGAAATAAGCAACACGTTTAGCATAGGCCTGTTCAACCGGGTAAGGGACTGTAAAGTTGGTAAAACTCATAATGTGTGATTTGGACACAAAAGTGCAAGATAAAGGAAAATAAAAAAACCGCTTTGTCAGTTCTTTTTTGTCTTGGGTTTTGCGGGTTCTTTTTTCCGCGTATAGCTGCCGTCGAACGAGCAACGCAGTCCGCGGCGGGCCCCGCAACCTTCTACTTCGTGCAGGGTAACGGAAGAGTTGGTGAATTTGAATTGCAGTACGCAGGGATCGCCTCCAACGCGGTATTCAGCCGTATTAGCATTGATCATCGTTGCTTCACCTTTCAGGTCGCCGGTACATTCGCCCCCGTCTTTTTCAAAATGGATAAAGAACGTAAGGCGATCGCTGCGGCGGCCATCACGGACAGATACGAGGTTTCTTTTACCCGCCGTGTAGTCGGCCGTATATTTTTGTTTACGGGAAAATGAGTCAATGGGATTGAGCAATTCGCCTACTTTTTCATCCAGTGGGTCCGTCATCACCAGGGCAAATTGATTCACGGAACGATCGAGTACAAATACATCCTGCCCCTGACTGACCGTTTCATCGGTATTCTTGCGGGTCACCAGTTTGGCCACCGAATTACTCCGGTCCATGCTCACCTGCTGCTGCGTATTGGACAGTGCATCCGGCGCAAGTGCCGTCATCGCCGCAATAAATTTCCCGTCGTTGCCGAATGCCGAAACAAAAGATATTTTTTTTGTGCCAATGAACGCATTGGTAAAAAGGTACACGTCTTTGTTGCGGCCTTTGATACGTGCGAGCGGATAATATTTTGCCGGGGATTTCTGTTGTCCTTTTGCGACGATTTTCGACAACACGCTATCGGGTATAAATTGGCTGATGACTTTGTAACTGATCAGCAAAGAATCACCCGGGCGCTTGTTGAAAATGGTATCGCCGTAGGCAAAAGGAAGCGTTTTTTCAGGGTAAAACTCAAGGAAGTCCTGCACGGTCACCGGATCATCGCCCGATAATGTCTTCTTCTTTTTTTCTCCGCATGCCGCCCATATAAGGCAACAGGTCAGTAAAGCCAGCCAATAAACCTGAAATCTTCGCATACCGATATAGAATTGAAGAGACAAAATAACGTTTTCCGGGGCGACGGGCAACTGAATTATTTTGAAATCAGCAAATAAATATTTAGGTTTACCTAAATTAAATTTTAGATATGTTGAATTTCTCGGTGAGTGAGGAAAACTATATCAAGGCGATCTTCCGCCTCCAGCATGGCGACAATACGGTAACGACGAACGAACTTTCCGCTGAATTGCGCGCCAAACCGGCTTCCATCACCGACATGATGAAAAAACTCCGCACCAAGAAACTGGTGCATTATGAAGCTTACAAAGGTTTCCGGCTTACCGCCGAAGGCAGGAAAGCGGGGCTGATGATCATCCGCCGCCATCGCCTGTGGGAGTTTTTTCTTTCAGAAAAATTAAAATTCACCTGGGACGAAGTGCACGAACTCGCAGAAGAACTCGAACATGTGAGTAGCAAAAAACTGATCGACAAACTGGATGAGTTTCTCGGTTTTCCGCGATACGATCCACACGGTGATCCGATTCCCGATGCCAATGGAAAAATTGAAGCAAGCAGACAGGTGGCACTTACCGCTTTACCTCTCAATAAATCCGCAACGGTTTGTCATGTAAGTGATCAGTCTTCTTCCATGCTTGAACTGCTCGGTCATAAAAAGATCGCGATCGGTACGCGTGTGGAACTCAAAAAACAGTTTGACTTCGACGGCTCCATGGACGTGCGCGTTGGCCGCCAGCAAACGGTCAATATCAGTAAACAACTGGCTCAAAATATTTATGTAAAGTACGATGGCTAAACAGCACCAGGATGTATCCCTGAGCGAGGTACACGAATCGGTAGACACGACTTCCACCAACAAGCCGGTATGGCGGAGAATATTTGCCTTCTTCGGACCGGCTTACCTTGTAAGCGTTGGCTATATGGATCCCGGCAACTGGGCCACGGACCTGGCTGGTGGCAGCCGTTTTGGTTACACCCTGATCTGGGTGTTGCTGATGAGCAACCTGATGGCGCTTTTATTGCAAAGCATGTCTGCAAGGCTCGGCATCGTGCGCCGCCGCGACCTGGCGCAGGCCAACAGGGAAACCTATCCGCGCCCCGTTAATTTTGCCTTATACATTCTTGCTGAAGTAGCTATTGCCGCAACCGACCTTGCCGAAGTATTGGGCATGGCCATCGGTATACAATTACTTACCGGATTGCCATTGATCTGGGGCGTTACGATTACCGTACTCGACACCTTCCTCATTCTTATTTTGCAACGCCTGGGCATGCGCAAAATGGAAGCTTTTATTGTAGGACTGGTTTGCGTGATCGGTCTTTCATTTTTGGTGCAACTGGTGATGGCAAGACCCAACCTTGGAGAGGTCGCCACCGGATTTATCCCACGCATTCCGGATTATGCCGCTTTGTATATCGCCATCGGCATCATCGGTGCCACCGTAATGCCGCACAACCTTTACCTGCATTCGGCGCTTGTACAAACAAGAAAAATCAAACGGACGCGTGAAGGAATTAAAAAAGCCTTGCGCCTGAATTTTGCCGACACGGCCATTGCGCTCAATCTCGCTTTTTTCGTAAATGCCGGTATTCTTATACTGGCCGCTGCCGTATTCTATAAAACAGGACAGACCGATGTGGGTGATATCCGTAACGCTTATAAACTATTGCCCGCAGGATTGGGAAGTGAATTTGCGGCAAGTCTTTTTGCCATAGCACTCATTGCGGCCGGTCAAAGTTCTACCGTCACCGGCACGCTTGCGGGACAAATCGTGATGGAAGGCTACCTGCATTTACGGATCAATCCGATGATGCGCCGTTTGCTGACAAGGATGATCGCTATCGTTCCGGCCGTGCTGGTGATACTGATCAGTGGAGAAGAAGAAGTGGAAGACCTGCTCATCTTCAGCCAGGTGATACTCAGTATGCAGTTAGGATTTGCGATCATACCGCTCATTCATTTCGTGAGTGATAAAAAGACAATGGGCGAGTTTGCCATCAAACGCATTACGCAGATAGCCGCCTGGCTGATCACCGTAATATTGGTGGTACTGAATCTGGCCATGGTGGGTGAAAGCGCACTCTCCTACTTCCGCGACCCGGGCCAGTGGGGAATTAAAATCGCCATTATTGTTGCCACGCTACTCTTTATCGGATTATTGGCCATTGCCATCATCTATCCCCTGAAGAAAAAGCGGCAGTTACGGACCGATGCACAATTGCACCGCGAAGCAAAACCGCTGGAGATCGAAGCTATTGAACCCTATCCCATCATTGCCGTAGCGCTTGACTTCAGCGATCATGATCAGTTGCTTATCTCACATGCCTTGGGGCAAGGCCATCCATCCACCAAATATGTATTGATACATGTGGTGGAAAGTGTGCCGGCACGTTTGTATGAACACCAGAGCGATGATAGTGAAACACAGAAAGACCGGGAGCATATTAATTTTTATGCTTTGCAATTGCAGGAGAAAGGTTATGCTGCCGATGCGCTGATCGGGTTTGGGGAGCGGGCGAAAGAGATCGTACGATTGGTGAATGAAAGTGGCGCCTCCATGCTGGTAATCGGTGCACATGGCCACAGCGGCATCAAGGATTTGTTGTATGGAGAAACGATCAACACTGTGCGGCATGGGCTGCACATACCGGTGCTCGTGATCCGGACCCGTGATCAATCATAAATCCCGTTTTGTTTTGAGCAGGTGTTTGAACCGGCTGAATGTTTCCGGTTTGATGTTGAGGTAAGAAGCCAGAAACTTCTGCGGCACCCGTTGCATCAGTTCGGGATTTCTTGACACAAAGTTCAGGAACCGTTCGCGGGGTGTCATTTTTACCATCTGCATTTGCCAGCGGTCTTTGATGATCATCGAATAGGTGATAACCATACGGCCCAGGCGTTCCATGGCGGAGGAAGAAGAATAAACTTTTTCCAGGTCGTCGTAGGTGATGGATACAAGCGTTGAGGGTTCGATCGTCTCGATCACGTATTCGGAGGGTGTGCGGCTGTGAAAAGATTCCTGGCTGAGAATGAGATGTCCTTCCATTGAAATCTGCGTATTGATCTCTTCGTTGTCTTTGCGGTAGTATTTCCTAACCAGCCCTTTTGTAATGAAGTTGAAATAATTCTCAATCTCGTTTTCGCGGGTGATGATCTCTTTCTTGCGGAACTGCCTAATTTTAATAACCGGCAGCAGGACCCTGTACAATTCCTCATCGGTCATGGGAGTGAACCGCCGAAGAAAACTTACAAATGGTTGTACATTTTCCATAAATGAGATAAGGAATATATAAGATACAACTAATATTTTGATAATTGGTAATGTTTGAGGAAAAATAAATCCCGGGTTATTAAGCGGTCATTTCGCTCTTAAAAAACGTTACTTTTGCAAACTCTTGAATTTAAACTCCTAAATCAAAGCTTATGTCGCAAAAGATCAAAGTAGCCAACCCGGTGGTTGAATTGGACGGGGATGAAATGACCCGGATCATCTGGAAATTCATCAAGGACAAGCTGATCCTTCCTTATATAGACGTTGATATTAAATACTTCGACCTGGGTGTTGAGCATCGTGACGCGACCAACGACCAGGTAACCATTGATGCGGCTAACGCGATTAAAGAGCATGGCGTAGGCATCAAGTGTGCTACCATCACACCTGATGAAGCACGCGTAACAGAATTTAACCTGAAGCAAATGTGGAAGAGCCCCAACGGCACTATCCGCAACATTCTTGATGGTACCGTATTCCGCGAGCCAATCGTCATCCGCAATATTCCCCGCCTGGTGACCAACTGGGATGCTCCGATCATCGTAGGCCGTCACGCATTCGGCGACCAATACCGTGCTACAGACACGGTTATCAAAGGCAAAGGCAAGCTGACCATGACTTTCACTCCGGAAGATGGCGGCGAACCCCAGGTTTTTGAAGTATACAATTTTAAAGGGGATGGCGTGGCCATGACCATGTACAACACCGAAGAAAGCATCAGAGGTTTTGCACGCAGTTGTTTCAACATGGCGCTCGGCAAAAAATGGCCGCTGTACCTCTCTACAAAAAATACCATCCTGAAAAAATACGATGGCCGCTTCAAAGATATTTTTGAAGAAATCTATCAGCAGGAATTCAAAGCACAGTTCGATGCAGCGGGTATCACCTATGAGCACCGCCTGATCGACGACATGGTTGCCAGCGCACTGAAGTGGAACGGCAACTTTGTATGGGCTTGTAAAAACTATGACGGTGACGTACAAAGCGATACCGTTGCCCAGGGCTTTGGTTCACTGGGTCTGATGACTTCCGTACTGATTACGCCTGACGGCAAAACCATGGAAGCAGAAGCTGCCCACGGTACCGTTACACGTCACTACCGCGATCACCAGAAAGGCAAGCCTACCAGCACCAACCCTATCGCGTCTATCTTCGCATGGACACGTGGTCTGGCCTTCCGCGGCAAACTGGACAACAACCAGCCGCTGATCGATTTTGCCAATGCACTCGAAGCTGTTTGTATCGAAACAGTTGAAGAAGGCAAAATGACCAAAGACCTGGCGGTTTGTATCCACGGCAACAAAGTAAGCCACGGCGAACACTACCTGTACACGGAAGAGTTCCTGGATGCGATCGACAGCAACCTGAAAAAGAAAATGAGCCTTTAAAAAAATCCCCGCTTCGGCGGGGATTTTTTATGTGTAAATGTGCCCGGGGCATCGGCCAGCGGGAATGTGGAAATGTGTAAATGAAGAACGCTTCGCTTGTAAAACATTTTCACATGGGCCCCGACCCGGGGCACATTTACACATTTTCACATTCCAAAAAAAACTATCTTCCGTAGTAAACCGCCCGCCATGAACCTCATCGCACTTGCCATAGCTCCGGGACTGGCTATCTGCCTGTTCATCTTTCACCGCGATGCTTATAACCGGGAGCCAAAACTCAACCTGCTGTTGACGTTTGTGCTCGGTGCGCTGAGTATTCTTCCGGCGGTTTTTATCGAAACGGCGCTGAGCATAAATGATAATACCATCTCCGCGGTGGCCATCCAGGCATTCTTCGTGGTGGCTTTAACAGAAGAGCTTTGCAAATTTTCGGTGCTGCGTTTTTACAGTTATCCTAAAAAGAGTTTCGACGAACCGCTTGACGGTATTGTATACGGTGTAATGGCGAGTATGGGCTTTGCCACAGTAGAAAATATTCTTTACGTCAACAAATACGCTTCGATGGGAATGGGTTACCAGGTGGCGTTTATGCGGATGCTGCTCGCGGTACCCGCGCATGCAACTTTTGGTATTGTGATGGGATACTTTGCCGGCAAAGCGAAATTCGGCAACAAAGGTTCCGCCGGATTACTGGTTACCGGGATACTGGCTGCAACAGTTTTACACGGTCTTTATGATTTCTTTCTTTTCCTGCAGGGCAATCCTTATGTGAAAGACTATTTATCCGACGTATTGCTGTTTGCCGGGGCGGTATTGTCGTTCTTCCTGGCGGTGCGGCTGAGCAGGCGTTTTATCCGCCAGCACCGCATTCTTTCGCAAAAAACATTTGCGCCTACCGAACAAATGCATATCCGCAAAGCTTATCCCGCAGACGTCCGGCTGATACATGGCCTTGCGCATAAAATATGGCCGGCCACCTATTCCTCCATTCTCAGCATCGAGCAGAGCAATTACATGATGGAAAAAATGTACAGCGAGGAATCCTTGCAGCGCGACATGCAGGAAGGGAAAGAATACATTCTTATCTACGACGGTGTGGAAGTAGTGGGCTTCGCTTCTTATGGGTGGACGGCTCCCGGCGTCACCAAACTTCACCGGATCTATTTTTTACCACAGGTACAGGGAAAAGGATTTGGCAAACAAACCATCGAGCGCATCAGCGCTGCCGTTGTAAAAGCCGGTGGTCACAGTCTGCAACTGAATGTAAACCGCCACAACCCCGCGAAAGGATTTTACGAAAAAATAGGTTTCTCCATTCTTCACGAAGAAGACATCGACATAGGAAACGGTTTCTTTATGAATGATTATGTGATGGAAAAGAAATTAGTTTGATCCCGAAGTTTCGGGATTTGATGATTTGAGCATTTGACGGTTTGATCCGAAGTTGCTGCATTGAGGATTTGCAGGCTGAGTTTCCGAAGCTGGTAGCTGAGGTTCTCGAAGCTAGCGGCTCTGTATGTCCAGTTTGCCCGCGATCTCTGCGCTCATGCCTTCTGCAGATATGCCGTAGCCGGTAACGAGCACACCTTTATGCCCCCGGTTTCCTTCGATGGCATACACTACCGCTTCATCAGCGGGATCGCTGTTACCCTCGAAGCGATGCACTTCCGTTACTTCAAATTCTTCTGCTTTGTATTTTTCGCCTTCGCATATCAGGCAATTTTCAGAAGCATTGAAATCGAGTGTATAGCCCCGCTGCCGAAGGCCGTTTGTAGCAGCAGAGACGGTGTCGTAGACTGGATGCATGGTTATTTTTTATCCTTAAAGATAAAAAATCCAATTTGATGATTTGAAAATTTGATGATTAGGCAAATAAGGTTGTCAAGGTCAGTCTTTGCGTCTCAATTACTTTGCGCCTTTGCTTGAAAAAGAGCTGGGTTCACGCAAAGCGAAATAAGGAGCAAAGGCGCAAAGATTTCTAATGTGGCCCGAGTCTTAAACTTTGCAACGGATGTTTAGTTACTTAAACTTACCACTTATTACTCTTTTTGAATTTTGAATTACCCCTAAAGCAGTTGGTGTGTCTGCTTGATCACTCCCATTACAAACACACTCTGCACCTGTCCCATATTTTCCACCTGGCTGAGTTTGTCTACATGAAAATGATAATAGTCGTCCATATCCGCGGCCATCACTTTGAGCATGAAGTCGAACTGACCCGAGATGTTGTAACATTCGATCACTTCATCGAGTTCGTTGATGGCTTTGATGAAACGGCTGCCCGCATTTTTGTTGTGTTGCTTGAGTGATACATAGCAGATCACCATCAGGCGTTTACCTAATTGAGCCGGATCCAGCAGGGCGGCATATTGCCGGATAATACCGGAGCTCTCCAGCCGTCTTATCCTCTCGTGTACGGGCGTGGGACTGAGATGCACGGCTTCGGCAATTTCCTTGACCGTCATGCGGGCATTTTGCTGCAACAAACGAAGAATAGCGCGGTCTTTTTCATCGAGTTCACCAGCCGCAGCGGGTCTTTCTGCTTTTTGAGGAGGTTTGGGCATTGTTTTATAGTTGTTTCCGCTACTAATTTACACCAAACTGGTATTTAATACTAAAATAAAGCATAAACGATTATATTTTATCCTGGTTAAGTAACTTTGCGCCGGCGTTGCCGGAAGCCCGGACGCTTTTCGTTTTACTACTTAAAAAACAAAATATGTCTACCGTAACAAAAACAGCGATTGATTTTTCGCTGAAGTACAAAGTGGCTGATATCAGCCTGGCCGAATGGGGCCGCAAAGAGATCCGTCTGGCTGAAGCTGAAATGCCCGGTCTGATGAGCCTCCGTGCCGAATACGGACCGTCTCAACCCCTGAAAGGTGCGCGCGTGGCAGGCTGTCTGCACATGACCATCCAGACTGCCGTGCTGATCGAAACACTTGTAGCCCTCGGTGCTGAAGTAAAATGGAGCTCCTGCAACATCTTCTCTACACAGGATCACGCTGCTGCGGCTATCGCTGCTGCAGGTATCGGTGTGTTTGCCTGGAAAGGTCAGACACAAGCAGAAGCCGACTGGTGTATCGAGCAGACATTGTTCTTCGGCGGCGCTGACCGTCCCCTGAACATGATCCTCGACGACGGTGGCGACCTGACCAACATGGTGCTGGATGTCTACCCCGAACTGATCCAACACGTACAAGGTATCTCTGAAGAAACAACTACCGGTGTTCACCGTTTGTACGAGCGTGTGGCCAAAGGCACCCTGCCAATGCCCGCCATTAACGTAAACGACTCCGTTACCAAATCTAAATTCGACAACAAATACGGTTGTAAAGAATCACTGGTGGACTCTATCCGCCGCGCTACCGACGTAATGCTGGCTGGTAAAGTAGCCGTGGTGGGTGGTTATGGCGACGTAGGTAAAGGTTCTGCTGCTTCCCTGTCTGGTGCAGGTTGCCGCGTGATCGTTACCGAAATCGATCCTATCTGCGCCCTGCAGGCTGCAATGGACGGTTACGAAGTGAAGAAAATGATCGACGCCGTTAAAGAAGCCGACATCGTTGTTACCGCTTCAGGTTGCCGCGACCTCATCACAGGCGAACACTTCAAAGCAATGAAGGATAAAGCAATCGTTTGTAACATCGGTCACTTCGATATCGAAATCGATATTGCCTGGCTGAACGACAACTACGGCAATACCAAAGACACCATCAAGCCACAGGTTGACCTGTACAACATCGATGGTAAAGACATCATCGTACTGGCTGAAGGCCGCCTGGTGAACCTCGGTTGCGCTACCGGTCACCCTTCATTCGTAATGAGTAACTCATTCACCAACCAGACACTCGCTCAGATCGAACTGTGGACCAACCACAAGAGCTATGAGAACAAAGTGTATGTATTGCCTAAACACCTCGACGAGAAAGTAGCACGTCTGCACCTCGCTAAAATCGGTGTGGTACTGGATGAACTCACAACTGCTCAGTCTGACTACCTTGGCATCGCCAAAGAAGGTCCTTACAAGCCTGAGCACTACCGTTATTAATCTGACGACAGATATAGTTCTACAGAAAAGCCCCGCCGTGAAGCGGGGCTTTCTTTTGTTCAGTAAGTTTACTCAGCTCAGCGGAAAATGATAACTGATCGTAGTGACCAGTTGCCGGTCTCCCTGGTGAGAGATGTAGCCGCCTGACGGCCCCGCTACGGTTTGAATGTAGCAGATCCTCGACGCCAGCGCACAACCATTGTAATTGTTGCGCTCCTCTACCTGGAAACAAACTTCGCTGGGGTACAGATCGGCACGGATGTGAATATCACCGTTGCGGGCGTTGGTCACGACCGCTGTAAGCAATTCCCTGATGACATGTCCGGTTCTCTTCTCGTCTACAAGAATCAATGGTTCTTCGGGCATTTCATTAATAAGATTGTTCAGGGCACCTTGGCTGTTGACCAGGAAACCGCTTACCAGGTGATCGATCATTCCCTTTAGCGACACCTTACAAAAAAGCGGTCGCCGGGAATCGGGATAGTTAGTCATAGTTTTGCGGATTTTTGGACTTGGTTTTCAAAGGATACATCGATTCTTCAAAACTGACCTTCCCTTCCGCAGACGGATGAAGCCAGTGGTTTTTCACAGGATGGGATTTTCTAAAAGGATATTGGTTTCTACAGAATTTTCAAAGGGTACTGGATTCACTCACGGTTTTTCTTCGGATAAGGATCGTATGCTTTCAAAGGATATTGTCTCACAAAGAAAGATCAAATCACAGGCCACATCAATAGATCAGCGTGTCATTAGCGTGTGGTTGCGCAACTACAACGTGTAATGATTTCCAGTAACATCCGTAAGTGTTAACACCGGAACGCATTCAGAATTTAATGAATATCATCCGTTTGACAGAACGGTAAAATGAGCGCGTTTCACTATTTTAGCGGTAAGATGTTGCGAAAAAAATCCGCAAAATATTTTATTTGTCTGCTAACCGTACTGTTTTGGTTCAGTGTAACCTATGCGCAGTCGGGGAAAAAACCCAATAATACCAGTGTACAACTGCCGGCCAGCCAGGTGGCCGCGCTTAATTTCCTGGATAGTCTCGGACGCCTCGACACCAGCAGCCACTGGCCCAATGTAGACCCCGGTCTTTTCCTCGAAAACCTGCGCGTTTTTGCCACTACCCCGTTGCGTTTCTATGAAGGAAAGGTGACCAATTTCTGTGCTTATTCCGCTCTTACCTATATTCCCCTGAACTATGATCCGGAAGGCTTTTCACGGTTCATGGTAAAACTCTACCGCGATGGCAAAGCCACTATGGGAAAAGTGAATTTCCGCCCGGGCAAAGCCGTGCGTACCGAAGCCGGACTTATCCGTTATAAGGGTGCGCTGGACATCAGCCCTGCCGGGCAAATGTGGTTCCTCGTGCTGGCCGATCATTTTAAAGGTTACCTCAACATCTTCAACCACCGCTTTCACAAGGGTGATGAAAATACACTTTGGGCTTCTACCAACTTTGCGAAGTTCAATCGCATGTTGAGAAGATTGTTCCCTTTCAAAGTACATGCACGGGGAGCAGATATCATACGTCCCTCCATTTCCAAAAACAAAATTTACAGGTACCTCCGGGAGAAGCTCGAGGAGGGGCCGGTATTCCTTTACCTGAACAACCGGCTGCTCTACAAAAAAGCACATGTGGTGGCGCGCTTCGGCATTCCCACACACTATGTATTGCTCATGGATATTTATGAGGCCGACAATGGTAAACTGAATATCGTGTATTGGGATTACGGCAGAAAAAGTCTGCAACAGGTAACGCCTGCATTTCTTAAAAAGATCATTTTCGGGATAACATGGTGTACCATCAAAAAAACAAAATAACCGCGCCCGCACTTGCGCTGTGCCTGCTCACCATGCTGGTAAGCTGCTCGCCTACGCGCAAGTTCACTGCCAATTACTACCGCGACAACGACGTACTGTTGCAGGATATCCGCCATCAATATAAAAAGCTATACGAAGAAAAACCCTTCGCCCTGGAATTCCGCGACAAGGATTTCAAGCAGATCGGATTCGAGATCATGACGGACAGCATCAAATACATTTACAGTTTCCATACAGATCAGTCCAACCTGTCTGACACCTTGAAGCAATATGGTTTCAATGAAAAAGCATTCCATCAACTGATCAGCAGTATGCGTGTGGCACAATGCACCTGGATCAGCAATGTCGATTACTACGAGCTGCGGCAGAAAAAACAATTTGTGTTTATGTCGATCCGGCACAGTGATCTGGAATCGCGCTTCAAAGCTGAAAAATATTTTACGCTGGTATTCTTCGACAGGCCGCAGTTATTCGATGACCGCAGACGACTGCTCGACCGTACCGATAAAAAGAATTTACGAAGCATCAACGGCGAAATTTTCTACCGGATCAACGACCGCGTATGTTATGCCTTCACCGGGCACTTTCGTTAATCAACTTTATTATGATCAAAAAACTTACTGTCGTTTCCCTGCTGTGCTGGATCGTATTGAGCGCATGCGACAGCGGCACCAAAGCCGACCTGCTTATTTACAATGCCGTTATTTATACTGTTGATTCCTCCTTCAGCCGGCAGGATGCCATGGTCATCCGCGACGGACGGATCGTAGCAACCGGCACAGCAGAGGAATTAAAAAAGAATTATCAAGCCGACAGCAGTATCGACCTGCAGGGAGGATTTGTGTATCCCGGCTTCATCGATGCACATGCGCATTTTGCGGGGTATGCGCAGAGTCTCGGTACGGTCAATCTCGTTGGTACGTCTACCTGGGAAGAAGCGGTGGAACGTACCCGTCAATTTGCTTCGCAAAGAAAGGGCAGCGATTGGATTACCGGCCGCGGATGGGATCAGAACAACTGGCCCGGCCAACAATTTCCCACCAAAGAATTGCTGGACCAATATTTTCCCGACCGGCCCGTATTACTCAGCCGGATCGACGGACATGCTGCCATTGCCAACAGCAAAGCGCTTGAACTGGCCGGCGTTAAACCAGGTCAGACCCTGACCGGTGGAGATGTAGTGGTAAAGAATGGCACGCTTACAGGATTACTGATCGACAATGCCGTTGACCTTGTATCGGCAAAAATTCCGGAAATCTCCCCTGATTATTTTCGCGAACTGGTGCAGCAGGCGGAGAAGAACTGCCTCGCGGTCGGGCTTACGACGATCGACGACTGCGGCCTTTCCATTGCGCAAATGGAAGCATTGAAAAAAATGCAGGACGATCAACACCTGCAGATGCGACTGTATGTGTTACTAAGCGACAATAAAGAGAATTATGCCTACCTGCGCAGCCGCGGTATCATCAAAACAGACCGCATGCATGTACGTGGATTTAAACTGTATGGCGATGGTGCGTTGGGTTCGCGCGGCGCGTGTCTGCTGCATCCTTACAGCGACCAACCCGGGCATGTTGGTTTTTTACTGAGTAATCCCGCGCATTTTGATTCGGTGGCGGCACAGGCGCAGCTCGACGGATTTCAGTTGTGCACGCATGCGATCGGTGACTCCGGCAACCGCACCATCCTGAATATCTATGGCCGTTATCTTGTCAGCAAAAATGATCAGCGCTGGCGCATCGAGCACGCGCAGGTGGTGAACCAGCAGGATTTTTCTCTTTTTGGTAAATACAGCATCATTCCTTCCGTACAGCCTACGCATGCCACGAGCGATATGTATTGGGCCGGTGACCGCCTCGGTGCAGAACGATTGAACGGTGCTTATGCTTACAAACAATTGCTGGAGGAAAATGGATGGATGCCATTGGGCACGGATTTTCCGGTAGAAGATATTTCGCCTTTTAAAACATTTTATGCAGCCGTGGTGCGGCAGGATGCCAGGGGTTGGCCCGAGGGCGGATTTCAGCGGAAAAATGCGCTTACACGCGAACAGGCGCTGCGGGGCATGACTATCTGGGCCGCAAAAGCCAATTTCGAAGAAAAAGAAAAAGGCAGCCTGGAAAAAGGCAAATGGGCCGATTTTGTAGTGCTGGATAAAGACCTGATGCAGGCGCCGGAAAACGAATTGTTAAAAATTCAGGTCCGCCATACATTTCTTGGAGGTAAAAAGTTGTATAGCCGCTAAATACATGTTTCCACAAATGTGGGTAACCGTAAATTGCCACTCCTTCCATGAAGGCAAAAAATGCGTATTTTTGCGGCTATGACCTGGAACGAAAACAAGTCTGTCCGCATCGCCATCCTCGATCTTAACGACGGTCATGCCAACCAGGGTATGCGTTGTATCCGCCAGATCATCCGTCAATGGAGTGAAGAGAATGAGCTCAACCCTGAGGTTGTAGAATTTGATGTGCGTCAGAAAAATGAACTACCCGATACATCTTTCGATATTTTCATTTCAAGTGGTGGTCCCGGCGACCCGCTTTCCAGCCGTTTCGACGACTGGGACATTGCCTGGAACCGCTGGCTGAGTGATATGGTCCGCTGGAATGAAAACCCTGCCAATGTGCAGAAGAAACGTGTGTTCTTAATCTGTCATTCCTTCCAGTTGGCCTGTCGCCATTTTGAAACGGCGATCGTTACGCGCCGCCGTTCCACTTCCTTTGGTGTATTCCCTGTGCACATGCTGCGCGAAGCATACGACGAACCTGTATTCGATGGTCTCCGCGATCCTTTTTATGCGGTTGACAGCCGCGATTACCAGGTGGTTCAACCCAATCATACTATTCTCCGCAATTTGGGTGCAGAGATTCTTTGTATAGAGAAGAACCGGCCACATGTGCCTTATGAACGCGCCATCATGGCCATCCGTTTCAACGAATACATGATTGGTACACAGTTTCATCCGGAAGCAGATGCGGAAGGTATGAGCCTGCATTTACAAAAGGACGACCGCCGCCAGGTGGTGATCGAAAACCACGGTGAAGAGAAACTCAACAGCATGCTGGAACAGCTCAACGATCCCGATAAGATCCGCTGGACCTATGCGCATATTTTACCCAACTTTTTGAATGAAAGTGTTGGCCAGTTGCAACCTGGTGAAGAGGTAATGGCTTAGGGCCAATGTGTAAATGTGTAAATGTGGAAATGAAATACACATTTACACATGGTCCCTGCGCAGCAGGGCACATTTACACATTCATAAATAGCGGTCCATCTCTTGCTGATAACCTCTGGCCACTTCCCTCGCTTTCTCCGCAAAGTCTTCGCCGGAAGAGGCATAGATGATTGCGCGGCTGGCATTCACGAGCAGGCCGACGTCTTCGTTCATGGCCTTAGCAGAGATCAACTCAAGGCTTCCTCCTTGTGCACCCACACCGGGAACGAGATAAAAATGACCCGGGGTAAGGCGACGTATATTAGTGAACTCATCGGCCTGTGTGGCACCTACAACAAACATCAGGTTTTCGGGCGTGCCCCAAGTTGAAACGGTTGTAAGCACTTTTTCATACAACATCGTTTTCCCTTCTGCCGTGTCGAGTGTTTGTAATTCAAAATCGGCAGCGCCTTTGTTGGAAGTCAATCCCAATACTATCCCCCATTTCCCTTCGTATTGTAAAAACGGTTTCACGCTGTCTTCGCCCATGTAGGGAGCGATCGTTACAGCATCGAAAGGCAGCGTTTCGAAAAATGCGCGGGCATATTGATCGGCAGTATTGCCAATATCGCCACGTTTGGCATCGGCGATGCAGAAATGTTCGCTGCCGATGTAACGGACTGTTTTCTCCATGGCTTCCCATCCTTTGACGCCCGCTGCTTCATAGAAAGCTGTATTGATCTTGTAAGACACACAGAGATCGCGTGTGGCATCGATGATCGCCTTATTGAAAGCAAAAAAAGGATCGGGATCTGTAAGAAGATGGGCGGGTATTTTGGAAAGATCCGTATCAAGTCCGACACAAAGATACGAGCGGCGCTTTTGGATAAGCGCTACGAGTTGCTGCCTGTTCATGGGCCAAAGATAATTGTTTGCGCTTAGCGCAACAATTATCTTGGAATGTGGAAATGTGCGGCTTCGCCGGGATGTGGAAATGTGAAAATGTGTATTTCATTTGCACATTTACACATTTCCACATCAGCCGATCAGAGAAAGTATCTTATGTTCAACCTCTTCCGACTGCCAGGAAATCTCTATCCCCGGCATACTCATCACCTCCTGCATAATAGCCTCTTGTCTTTGGGCGTTCCGGAGGGCATCGGAATAGCGGATGTCCGGACTAAAAGTTACTTGTGTATAGGCAGGCACCCATTTATCCGGATATTTTTCATGAAGGCGTGCTTCTATTTTTTTCTGCAATAAAAATTTCGGATCGGCTGTCCGCTCACGCATTTCAATAAAATTATTGAGCGCGAGTTCCGCAATGGCATCGGCGTCGATCTTGCGCGACAATTGAAATGCGGGCAAGACTTCCTCCCAGTTATCATCGTATTGATCGAGTAACTGATTCAGCACCACGCAATCCTCAAAGCCGCAATTCATGCCCTGCCCGAAGAACGGCACAATCGCATGCGCGGCATCTCCGATCAGCGAAAAATAATCTTCACGAATCCAGGGAAAACATTTCACCGTCACTAATGAAGAGGTGGGATTGTGAAAAAATTGCTCCGTGAGATCGGGTACCAACTGCACCACTTCCGGGAATTTTTCTCCAAAAAACTGCGCAACCGCTTCCGGTGTTGTCAATTGTTCGAAGGAAGTATCACCCGCAAACGGAAAGAACAAGGTACCGGTAAAACTTCCATCGAGGTTGGGTAATGCAATCAGCATATAGTCTTTGCGTGGCCAGATATGCAGCGCATTTTTTTCCAGTAAAAATGTACCACCCGTACCGGCCGGTATCGCTATTTCCTTATAACCGCAATCAATGTAAAATTGCTGGTAATCGAACAGGTGATGCTGCGTCATGTGTTGCATACGTGCAGCAGAATAAGCGCCATCCGCACCTAAAAAAATATCAAAAGAAGCGATCTCTATCGCTGCATCCTCCCGCTCAAACTGCACCAGTTTATTTTCCCAGTCTACTTCGTGGCAGCGGTGGTTGAAATACAATTCAACACCTTCGGCCTCCGCCAGGTCCATCAGTTTTTTATTCAGTTCGCCGCGCGAAACGGAATTGATGTATTGCCCTTCGCGGCCATAGGGCTGAAAGGCGCGTTTGCCATCGGCAGTATGAATGTCGCGGCCATGCATGGGAATGGCGATGGTCTGAACGGCCTCCGCGATGCCTACTTCCTGCAAAGCACGGATGCCCCGGTCGCTCAAAGCCAGGTTGATCGAACGACCGGCCTGCACTTCTTCGCGGCGCATATCACCACGACGCTCATACAACGTAACGCGATAGCCGCGGCGCGACAGATAAATGGAAAGCAGCGAGCCGACAAGTCCGGCCCCGGCAATCAATACGTGTTTATCTTTTTCCATATAGTTTTATTGACCGGCCGCCTCTTGCAGCAGGTGTCCGAATTTCCAGATATCTTCAAAACTATTATACAAGGGCACCGGGGCAATGCGTATCACATCGGGTTCGCGCCAGTCGGCGATCACACCGGCTTTCGTAAGATTATCAAATACCCTCCTGCCGTTTTTATGCACGAGCATCGATACCTGGCATCCGCGCTGTGCAGTTTCCGTTGGGGTGATGATTTCGAGTTGTCCCTGGAAACGTGTACTTGCATCTTTCAATACCTGATCGAGAAAAACATTTTGCTGCAAACGTTTTGCTTCCAGTTTTTCCCAACCGGCTTCTTCAAAAATATCCAGCGATGCTTTGTGCGCGGCCATTGACAATACAGGTGCATTGCTCAACTGCCATCCCTCTGCCGTAGGAATCGGATCAAATCCTTTTTCCATTTTGAAGCGGGTATCTTTTCTATATCCCCACCATCCGGCAAAACGCGGCACAGATGTATCGGTGATGTGTTTTTCATGCACAAATGCACCGGCCACACCGCCGGGACCGCTGTTGAGGTATTTATATGAACACCAGCAGGCAAAGTCTACCTGCCAATCATGCAGGCGAAGCGTGATGTTGCCCGCCGCATGTGCAAGATCAAATCCCGCCAGGGCACCGGCCTCATGCGCTGCAACAGTGATGCCTTGCATATCCAATACCTGGCCGGTATAGTAATTGACCCCGCCAAACAACACCAATGCCGTTTGTGCGCCATGTCGGTTGATCGCAGCAAGAATATCCTCCTGCCGGAGTGTATGTTCTCCCACGCGCGGCGCGACTTCAACGATTGCTGCTGCCGGATCGAAGCCATGAAATTTTACTTGTGATTCGATTGCGTATTGATCAGATGGAAAGGCTTTCGCTTCGCAAATGATCTTGAAACGCTCTTTCGTGGGACGATAAAAACTCACCATTAATAAGTGCAGGTTCACCGTGAGTTGGTTCATGGCCACCACTTCATCGGGAAGACTGCCGGTAAGTGAGGCAAGTTGCTGTGCGAACTGTTCGTGATAAGGCATCCAGGGTTTGCGTGCATCGAAATGACCTTCGACCCCGAGCCTCGCCCAGTCTTCCAGTTCCTGTTTGATATACGTTTCTGCGGAACGCGGTTGCAATCCCAATGAATTGCCGGTGAGGTATACTGCATCGGTACCGTTGTGTTGCGGAATATAGAAGCGCGAACGGAACTGGTTCAACGGATCTTTTGCATCGAGTCCGCGCGCAAATGCTAATGTATTTTCCATGCTTGTAATCATGTTTAATCGAGCAGTGCGATCACTTTTAACTCGATGGCAATGGGAGTTGGAAGGCTTTTAATTTCCACGGTGGTACGGCATGCCTGTACGTCGCGGAAATATTCGCCGTAGATCTTATTATAAATTGGGAAATCTTTTTTCATGTTGGTAAGGAACACCGTAACGTCTACGATCTTATCCCAACTGCTGCCGCTTGCTTCGAGTACACTTTTTACATTGGCAAAAACGGCATGGCATTCGGCTTCGATATCGTATTGAAGAATAGAACCGTCATCTGCCAGGTGAAGACCGGGAATACTGTTATCGGCTGCATTTCGCGGACCGATGCCTGACAGAAACAGCAGATTGCCGGCCTTGCGTGCATGCGGATACGCACCTAAGGGTACAGCGGCATTGGATGTATGAATAATGTCACTCATAAATTATATTCAAAAAGAAATACAAACATTTCTTGGTTCCGTAAAAAAGCGCAGCGCTTCCCATCCTCCTTCGCGTCCCACGCCGCTGTTCTTAACACCACCGAATGGCGTACGCAGATCGCGGAGCAACCAGCAGTTGACCCAGATAATACCTGCTTCAACCTTAGCAGCGAGACGACCGGCACGCGATAGATCCTGTGTCCAGATAGTAGCGGCCAGTCCGTAAGTGCTTGCATTCGCCAACTGCAATGCTTCCTCTTCCGAATGGAAAGCCTGCAATGTAACAACAGGACCAAATATTTCTTCCTGGTTGGTCTGGCTGTCCGGACCCAGTCCTTCGATGATTGTGGGTTGTACAAAATAGCCGTTGGCGCAGCGGCCAACCGGTTGTACGGATTTTCCACCGCATGCGATACGGCCCCCCTCCTGCTTTGCCGTATCGATGCAACGCTGAATTTTATCCTGGTGTGCTTTACTCACTACCGCACCTTGTCTGCGTTCGTCATCCAGCGGATCGCCGGGAATCATCTGTGAGGCCTTTTCAATAAATTCATTCCGGAAGCGATCATATATCGAAGCCTCGATCAATATCCTGCTGGTGCAAAGGCAAATCTCGCCCTGGTTGGCGAAAGCGGAGCGCAAGGTTTCCTTCATCATTTTATCCCAATCGCAATCGGCAAAAATGAGCGCAGGATTTTTGCCTCCGAGTTCGAGTGAGAGTTTTTTGAATTTCGGAGCGGCGAGTGAAGCGATGCGTTCGCCGGCCCGTGTGCTGCCGGTAAAAGAAATGGCTTTCACATCGGGATGGGTGACGATGGCTTCACCCGCAGTGGGACCGGTGCCGTGTACAATGTTCAACACGCCGGGTGGTAATCCTGCTTCCTGGCAAATAAGGCTGAGCAGGTAAGACGTAACGGGTGTTACCTCGGAAGGTTTGGCGATAACGCAATTGCCGGCCGCGAGTGCCGGTGCTATTTTCCATGTAAACAAATACAAGGGCAGGTTCCACGGAGAAATGCAACCTACCACGCCAACCGGCTGACGAAGGGTGTAATTGATCCCGCGGTCTTCCATACCGTGCGCTTCGCTGGCGAAGTGCATGATGGCGGTGGCAAAAAAACGGAAATTAGCGGCCGCTCTCGGAATATCGATGGTACGGCTGAGTGTGATCGGTTTACCGTTATCGTTTGTTTCAGCCAGGGCCAGTACTTCCTGGTATTGCGTAATAAGATCGGCGATGCGGTTGAGCAAGGTAAATCTTTCCTCCGGTGATGTATTGCTCCATGCAGGAAAAGCGGCTTTTGCAGCGTTCACGGCTTCCTGGATATCACGGTGTCCCGAATCAGGCAAATGCCCGGCCACTTCGCCCGTCGCGGGGTTGATATGCTCCAGGTAATTACCGCTGAGCGGTGCCTGCAGCCTGCCGTTGATATAGTTGGAGAGTTGTTGAGGAACCGTCATAATTCAAAAGTCAAAATTCAAAAAGGTAAAAGGTTTAAGGTGTAAGGCGTAGGGTTATAGGTAATAGGTTTTAAGTAATAGGTAATAAGTACATAGCCGGTGCCAAGTCACGCCCCTGGTCGAGGTTAGAAATCTTTGCGCCGTTGCTCCTTATGTTGCTTTGCGTGAACCCGCGCTGGTTTTCACGCAAAGACGCTAAGTAATTAAGTCGCTAAGACCCATTCACGATTGACGATTCACGATTCACTAAATACTTCCCGTCCTTCCGCCATCAACCGGAATGCTTACCCCGTTCACGTAACTGGCGGCGGGGCTGGCGAGAAATGCAGCGACGGCCGCAATTTCTTCCGCTTCACCAAAACGCTTCATCGGCACTTCCGTCTGCATATCTTTTTCAATCGTGTCGATATCGCGTCCGGTTTTATGCGCTATATTGTCAATCAACCCTTCGAGTCTTGCGGTGCGCGTGAAGCCGGGCAATACGTTGTTGACGGTAATGTTATCGGCTCCCAATTCATTCGCCATTGTTTTGGCCCAACTGGCCACTGCACCACGGATGGTATTGGATACACCCAGGTTTTTCAACGGAATTTTTACCGATGTGGAAATGATATTCACGATGCGGCCAAAGCCTGCTGCACGCATACCGGGAATAACCGCTTTGGCCAGGATATGATTACAGATCAGGTGCTGATTGAACGTATCCAGGAAGGCTTCTTCTTTTGCTTCGGTGATCGGTCCGCCTGCAGGTCCGCCGGTATTATTGATGAGAATATGAACGGGCTGCAAAGCAGTGAGCCCCTGAATTTTTTCACGAAGTGTATCCGGCTGCATAAAATCTGCCACCACATAACTGTGTTGCTGCCCCTGTTGTGTATCGAGCGTACCCACGGCCTGTTGCAGCGATGTTTCATTGCGGGCAAGCAGGATACAATTGGCACCCATCAACGCCAGTTCGCGCGCCGTTGCCAGGCCGATTCCCTGTGTGCTGCCACCTATCAGGGCATATTTTCCTGTCAGAGAGAGATTCATAGCGTCAAACCTACGTCAAAAAGTTGTAATTTTCACGAACGATCGTTTCGCTTTATTGCTTCATTAAAAACTGATAACTATGCCCGTGCTTGCGCCTTTCAACCTGAAAAAATGGATCGACGAACACCGCGATTTGCTGAAGCCGCCCGTGGGTAATCAGTGTATTTACAAAGAAGCGGAAAACTTCATCGTGATGGTGGTTGGCGGCCCCAATGCACGCAAGGATTATCATTTCAATGAAAGCGAAGAACTGTATTACCAGGTAGAAGGCAATATCGAATTAAAAATCATCGACGACGGACAACCGCGCACCATTCCCATCAATGAAGGTGACATGTTCCTGCTTCCTCCCCGCACACCGCACTCGCCGCAAAGAGGGCCGAATACCGTGGGACTGGTAATTGAAAAAGTGCGTGAAGAAGCGGAAGATGAAAAGGATGCCTTCATGTGGTATTGCGAAAGCTGCGGTAATAAACTCTACGAAGAATTTGTATTTGTAAAAGACATCGTGAAGCAATTACCTCCCATCATGGAGAAATTTTACTCTTCCGAATCGCTGCGCACCTGCAGCAAATGCGGCACGGTGATGGAACCACCGGTTAAAATTCAAAAGGCGTGAATGGTGAATGGTCAATCGACCTTAGCGGCTTTGCTGCTTTGCACCTCTGCGGGAAAAGCCGTGCGGATTGACGCAAAGCTGCATAAGGAGCAACGGCGCAAAGAATATTTATTACTTAAAACTTATTACTCTTTTGAATATGGTGAATCGCCCTTAGCGCCTTTATTACTTTGCGTCTCTGCGCGAAAAAACCGTGCGGATTCACGCAAAGCTGCATAAGGAGCAAAGGCGCAAAGATTTTTAACGTCGGGCCGAGTCTTAACCTTTGCAACCGCTTTTACCTATTACTTAAAACTTACTACTTAAAACTTATTACTCTTTTGCCTTTTGAATTTTTACTTTTGACTTTATGAAGGTTGATATTCACACGCACATCATGCCGGAACACATGCCCAACTGGGTACAACGTTTTGGCTATGGAGACTTTATTCATCTCGAACACCGCAATTGCCGCGCCTGCATGATGAAAGGCGACAAACTTTTCCGTGAAGTAGAACCCAACTGCTTTGATGAAAAAGTGCGGTTGAAAGAGATGGATGAAACGGATGTGCAGATACAGGTGTTGTCAACGATTCCCGTATTGTTCAACTATTGGGCAAAACCTGCGGACGGGCTGGAAACCTCCCGCTTTTTCAATGATCATATTGGTGAAACGGTGAGCAAAGCGCCGCAACGCTTTATCGGTCTCGGTACGGTGCCTTTACAAGATGTAGACCTCGCTATCCGCGAAATGGAACGATGTGTAAGGGAGCTCGGTATGCCCGGACTTGAAATCGGTTCCAATATCAATGGAGAAAATCTTTCCGATAAAAAATTCTTTCCTTTCTACGAAGCAGCGGAGAAATTAAGTTGCGCTCTGTTTGTACATCCATGGGAAATGATGGGTGAGCAGCAGATACAACGCTACTGGCTGCCCTGGCTGGTGGGCATGCCGGCCGAAACCTCGAGAGCCATTTGTTCTTTTATTTTCGGAGGAGTGTTTGCTGCTTTTCCCAAACTAAGAGTGGCTTTTGCGCATGGTGGCGGATCGTTTCCTTTTACGCTCGGCCGCATCCGTCACGGTTTTGATGTACGTCCCGACCTGGTGGCCGTCGACAATGCCGTGGACCCGGTTAATTATCTCGGACACTTCTGGGTTGACAGCCTCGTGCACGATGCCGCAGCTTTCCGTTTCCTGCTGGACCTGATGGGTCATGAAACCATTTGCGTAGGCAGCGATTATCCTTTTCCGCTTGGTGAAGCGGTACCCGGCCAACTCGTGAATGAACTAATCTCCGATCCGGTATTGAAGGAAAAAATTTATTCTGCTAATGCGTTGAAATGGCTGGGCCGCTGATCAGAACAGATCGGGGTAATCGCTGATGATGCCCGACACGCCCAAAGCTTTCAATTGACTGATTTCTTCGCGGGTATTAACCGTCCAGGGGACAATACGCATCTGCAAGGCATGGCATTCCTCTACCAATTCTTTTGTTACACGTTTGTACGCCGGGCTATAAATATAGGGTGTAAATCCAAGTGCTTTCAGTTGAGCCGTGAGGTCACGCGGATCGTTGTCTTCGATCAGCATGGCTGTTTTGATCGCGGGATAATGTTTGTGCAGGTATTGCAAGGTGCGGAAGTCAAATGACTGAATGATTACCTGTTCTTCGATCTGTTTTTCTTTTACCACTTTCATCAACAACTCGACGAACTCCCCTGGCTCCGGGTGGTAAATGTTATCGGTAGAAGGCTGCGTTTTGGTTTCGATATTATAGTAGGGAAATGGCCGGCGGCTGACCATCATGTATTGCCGCACGCTGTCTATTATGTCGGCGAGCAATGGTTTGGTCGCTTTCATTTTTGCCTGTTGCGGGAAACGCGGATGCGGACGCATGCCCACATCAAAACGCGCCACTTCGGCATAAGGCATTTTGAAAATATTCAGTTGTTTTTCCTCGGCTTCGGTAACCGGTTTGCCGTCGGGATGTGTGCTGATTTCGTGGTTGAAAAAAGGTTCGTGAGAGAGCACCACCTTTTTATCGGCTGTAATGACCGCATCCATTTCGAGTGTGGTAACGCCGAGGTCGAGGGCGGTGCGGAAAGCGGGCCATGTGTTTTCCGGTGCCAGGCCGCGTGCGCCGCGATGGCCCTCCGTGTCAAAAGTTTCCGGTTGAGGTGCTATTGGCGGCACGTTTTTACGGCTTATATGACAGGCTGCGAAAAAGGCAACCACTACGAGGCTATAATTAAAAAATGTTTTGCGTTTCATGTGTCGGATAAGTACGGCGAAAGTAGGTGTATTTTCTTAAGGCAAGGTTATGCCAGTGTGAAAATATGTGCGGGGCTCCGGACACATTTTCAGCTCAGTTGCTTCACGACTTCTTTTGCAAACACCCGAAAAGCCTCTTTTGTAATTTCATCGTCGCTGATCATAATGGGTCGGCCGCGGTCGCCACCTTCGCGGATGCCCTGCACCAGCGGGATCTGTCCGAGGAATGGAAGATCGTATTCGTCGGCCAGGCGCTTGCCGCCTTCTTTGCCGAAAATGTAATATTTGTTTTCCGGAAGTTCGGCAGGCGTGAAGTAGCTCATGTTCTCTACCAATCCCAATACTTTTACGTTGAGCTGGGCCTGGCCGAACATCGCGATACCTTTTTTGGCATCGGCGAGGGCCACGTCCTGCGGCGTGGATACAATTACCGCTCCGGTTACGGGCACGGTTTGCAGCAGGGTAAGGTGAATATCGCCGGTACCGGGCGGCATGTCTATCACGAGGTAATCGAGATCGCCCCAGTCAACATCGGTGATAAATTGTTTGATAGCACTGCTGGCCATGGGTCCGCGCCATACCACGGCATTCTTTTCATCTACCAGCAAACCGATACTCATGAGACGGATGCCGTATTTTTCGAGGGGAACGATCATTCCTTTCCCGTTTACGTCTTTCATCATCGGGCGCTCGCCGCGCACGCCAAACATGATGGGAACGCTGGGACCATAAATATCGGCGTCCATCAATCCGACGGAGGCGCCTGTTTCGGCCAGGGCGAGTGCGAGGTTGGCGGCAACCGTGCTTTTCCCTACTCCACCTTTACCGCTGAAAACGGCGATGGTGTTGCGCACGCCACCCAGCACGCGCGGAGGGGCGTCCTGTAATGGTTTGGCAGCAGCGGCCGGTTTACCGGAAAAATTAACCCGTACCACCACGTTCTTGTCGATCAGGCGGCGGAGTGTGCTGATGCAGGCCATTTTCACCTCATCCCTTACGGTGCCGGCATTGGTGGCATAATCGAGGGTAAACGAAATATAATATTTCTCCACAACGATATCCCCGACCTTATTAAGCGATACGATATCTTTTCCTTCTGTGGGATCCTGCACATTGCTGAGCGCATCAAGTATCTGTTCCCGGGTAATCTCCGCCATGTAAGTATTCTTTAAAAAATTGCCGCTGAAGCAGCTATATTAAAACCTATGTTAAAAAAGAAATAAGACTGCAAAGGTAAACACACAATCGTCTATTTTGTTGGCTCTTTTCAACAACTTGTACTTATTTTTACTCTGTGAAGAAACTTTTACAATACCTGCTCACTGCTGCTCTCCTGCTTCCGGTTGCCGCCAAAGCCCAATTCGAAACTGTTCGTGATTCCGTTGTCCAGCTTTATGGCGTTGTAATGACGGCCGACAGCCTGGAAGGCATCCCGGCTGTAAGCGTTTCCGTTAAAGGCCAGAACCGTGGCACCATTACCAATGCGGATGGTGTATTTTCGATTGTGGTACTGAAAGGAGACATGGTGGAATTTTCGCACGTAAGTTATAAGACCAAACTCGTTGAAGTGCCCCGGAATATAAAGGGCAATCAATACAGCATGGTGCAGTTGATGGTGAACGATACCGTTTACCTTCCTGCCACCATCATCAAACCAAGGCCTACCCCCGAGCAATTCGCGAGGGATTTTGTCAATACACCTGTGCCGGACGATGATATTGAAATTGCGCGACGCAATACCAATGCCGCCGCTCTTCGCGCCCGTATGAACAATACGCCGGGCGATGGAGCAGAAGCCATCAACCAGCAGTTCAACCGCGTGGCACAACGCGCCCGCTACCAGGGACAGGTACCACCGATGAATATCTTCAACCCGGCTGCCTGGGCCGACTTCATTCAATCCTGGAAAAGAGGCGATTTCAAACGTAAATAACCGTTTACGCCGAGATGCTTATTTTTGCCGGCATCTGCGCGGCAGAAGCTGTTGCAGTTATTTTTCACCTGAAAACATTGCGAACATATGAACGTTTCTGTTATTGGCGCCGGCACCATGGGTAACGGCATTGCGCACGTATTTGCCCAAAACGGTTATAAAGTAAACCTGATCGACGTATCGGAAGCGGCCCTGGAAAAAGCCATCGCCACCATTACCCGTAACCTCGACCGCCAGGTAAGCAAGGGTTCCATAACGGAAGATATCAAACAGTCGACGCTGCAGAATATCAGCTCGCACAGCAGTCTCGGCGCCATCTCGCATTCGCAACTGGTAGTGGAAGCCGCTACCGAAAACGAAGCCATCAAATTATCGATCTTTAAACAACTCGATGAGATCGCGCCTGAAGGATGCATTCTCGCTTCTAATACTTCCTCTATTTCCATTACCAAAATAGCCGCCGTTACTTCCCGTCCCGAACTGGTGATCGGTATGCATTTTATGAATCCGGTACCGGTGATGAAACTCGTTGAGATCATCAATGGTTACGCCACCGATTCAAAAGTAACTGCCACTATCACGGAGCTCAGCAAAAAACTCGGCAAGGTTCCCTGTGTGGTAAATGACTATCCCGGGTTTATTGCCAACCGCATCCTGATGCCGATGATCAATGAAGCCATTTACAGCCTGTACGAAGGTGTAGCCGGCGTGGAAGAAATCGATACAGTGATGAAGCTTGGTATGGCCCATCCGATGGGACCGCTGCAACTGGCCGATTTCATCGGGCTCGATGTATGTCTTTCTATCCTGCAGGTGTTGCACGACGGATTCGGTAATCCGAAGTATGCGCCTTGCCCGTTGCTGGTGAACATGGTGACAGCACGGAAACTGGGTGTAAAATCAGGAGAAGGATTTTATGTGTATACAGCAGGCAGCAAAGATCTCGTGGTGAGCCCGCGCTTTCGCAAATAAGTGAATGGTGAATCGTCAATCGTGAATGGGTCTTAGCGACTTAATTACTCTGCGTCTTTGCGTGAAAGCCACAGGACGTTCGTAATTATCACCTATTACTTAAAACTTACTACTTATAACTTATCGCCTTTTTGCCTTTTGAATTTTGACTTTTGAATTATCAGGGCCATGCCGGCAATGCATTCAGCTCCTGTAAAGTGCCGTTTGATTTTTCCCAGGCCTGGGTAGAGGTGCCATTAGTAATCACCAGGAAAGTAGCAGGAAGTGTTATATGATAACGTAAAACCTGGTAGTAGGCTTTTTCTCCGGGTTGAATATCGGGTGCCTTGCACTCGACCAGCATCCATGGCTGGTGTTGCTGATCATATACCAGGATATCGAAACGCTTGCGGAGTTCACCTACGCGTATTTCTTTTTCCAGCGCAATCAGGGCAACAGGATAATGCAGTTGTTCGATCAGTATACGGACAAAATTCTGACGCACCCATTCCTCTTCTGTCAGCAGCAACCAGCGCTTGCGGATCCTGTCGAAGATCATCGGCCGGTCATTCTCATGCCGTATGCTAAAATCAGGTTCCGGGTAGCTCAGTTTTATCATTAGTCCAAAAATAAAACATTATATTAGCCGAATTTAATTTTCATAGTATGAAGACAAAAGAAGAGATCGTCAACAACTGGCTTCCGCGCTATACGGGCGAGAAGTTGGAGAACTTTGGAAAATATATTCTCCTGACCAACTTCAGTAACTATGTAAAAATGTTTGCCGAGTGGAATGGTGTGGAAGTTGTTGGAGAAGGCCGTCCTATGCAGTGCGCCACAGCCGACAATATCACGATTATCAATTTTGGCATGGGTAGTCCCGGTGCCGCCACGATCATGGACCTGCTGAGTGCTATTGAGCCCAGCGCTGTATTGTTTTTAGGTAAATGCGGTGGTTTGAAAAAACGCAACAAGATCGGAGATCTCATTCTGCCTATCGCGGCCATCCGCGGTGAAGGTACTTCCAACGACTACTTCCCTGCCGAAGTGCCTGCCATGCCGGCCTTCGCCCTGCAGAAAGCTGTGTCGACCACCATCCGCGATTATTCCGTAGACTACTGGACAGGAACCGTATATACCACCAACCGCCGTGTGTGGGAACATGATGCAGAGTTCAAAGAATACCTGCAGCAAATCCGCGCTTACGCGATTGACATGGAGACCGCCACCATTTTCACCGTAGGTTTTTATAACAAGATACCTACCGGCGCACTGCTGCTGGTAAGTGATCAGCCAATGGTACCGGAAGGTGTGAAAACAGAAGAAAGTGACAAAAAAGTAACAGGCAGTTACGTAGAGACCCATCTGAAAGTCGGCATCGATTCACTGAAACAACTGATCAACGACGGGCTTACGGTACGACATTTGCGTTTTTGATCGTAACACTTCAAAAAACACATACCATGAAACTCCTCCTCGTGTTATCAGCTACCCTGGCGCTGACAGCAGGCCAGAAAGGCTGCGGTAAAAAAAAGACTGCCGACCCTGATAAGGTTTATAAAGGCCGGGTGGAAGTAGCGGGCATCTGTTCCAACATTACCATTAAGGTACTGGATGAAAAAGTGGATACGGCACTGTTCCAGGCCAACTGGACAGACGAGACCACCGGTAAATCCTACACCAACGTATTTGCCCTGGGCAATCCCTGCGGATTTAACAAAGCCAATGCGGCAACAGATGGCGCGAAAGAATTTTACTTTAAAATAGATACCGCCAAACAACAGGATTGTGCGGTTTGTATGGCTTATTATCCCGTTCCGCAAAAGCGGGTGAACATAAAAATTGTGACGCCCTGATCATTGCATGAAGCCCTTGCTCGATATACAGAATCTGACCATACATTTTTCCGGTGAGCAGGGAGAAATACCGGCATTGCGCCAGGTTTCGCTGAGGGTCAACCGCGGCGAAATCCTCGCATTGGTTGGTGAATCAGGATCAGGCAAATCGGTAACATCGCTTTCCATTCTTCGTTTGTTGCCCACTCCTCCTGCCGTCTTTAAACAGGGCCAGATACTTTATTCGCCTGACGGCGAAAAACAAACGGATCTGCTGAAAGAATCTGCCGCTGCCATGCAGCAATTGCGCGGAAATCATATCAGCATGATCTTCCAGGAACCGATGACCTCGCTCAATCCTGTTTATACCTGCGGGCAGCAGGTAGCGGAAGCCTTGCGCTTACATAAAAATCTTTCCGCACAGGAAGCACGCGGGCAAACACTTTACTGGTTCGAACGTGTGAAACTTCCGAACCCCGCGGCGATCTACGACCGTTTTCCGCATCAGCTCAGCGGCGGGCAAAAACAACGGGTGATGATCGCGATGGCGATGTGTTGTCATCCATCACTCCTGATCTGTGATGAGCCTACTACGGCGCTGGATGTGACCGTTCAGAAAACGATCCTGCAACTGATCCGGGAGTTGCAGCAGGAATCGGGCATGGGCGTTATTTTTATTACGCACGATCTTGGCGTGGTGGCAGAAGTAGCCGATCGCGCGGCTGTGATGTATCGCGGAGAAATTGTAGAAAGTGGCCCGGTGCGCGAATTGTTTACCAACCCTTCCCATCCTTATACACAGGCATTGCTGGCCTGCCGCCCGGTGAATCATCCCCGGGGTAAGCGCTTGCCGGTGGTGAGTGATTTCATGGGAAATGAAAAACAGCCGCAACCAATAGTTATTGATAATTTACCCGAACAAAAAGCAGCTGCACCAGAACCATTATTGAAAGTAGAAGACCTTTCCGTTTGGTTTCCTATAAAGAAATCATTCTGGGGCAAACCATTGCAATTTACCCGTGCCGTGGATGAAGTGAGTTTCGATGTATACAAGGGAGAAACGCTCGGATTGGTTGGCGAAAGTGGTTGCGGCAAAACAACATTGGGCCGCACGCTGCTGCGGCTGATAGAACCTACTTCCGGCAAAATATTTTACAATGGTGAAGAACTCACCGCGCGTTCCGGTAAATCCCTGCAAAGCATGCGGCGCGATATCCAGATCATTTTCCAGGATCCTTATTCATCACTGAACCCGCGCTTAACGATCGGCAGTGCCATTGCCGAACCGATGCGTGTGCATGGCATTGGCAACAGCGACAAAGACCGTCGCGGCAAAGTGATCGATCTGCTGGAAAAAGTGAACCTGAAAGCGGAACATTACAACCGTTATCCGCATGAATTTTCCGGCGGGCAGCGTCAACGCATCGTAATTGCCCGTGCGCTTGGATTGAACCCTTCTTTTATTATTTGTGATGAATCCGTTTCGGCGCTCGACGTGAGTGTGCAGGCGCAGGTATTGAACCTGCTCAACGATCTGAAAAAAGAATACGGCTTCACGGTGATCTTCATCTCACATGACCTCTCCGTGGTGCGTTATATCAGCGACCGGATCCTGGTAATGAACCGTGGAAGGATTGAAGAGATCGGCAATGCGGATGACGTTTATCTCTCACCCCAATCTTCCTACACGCGTCAACTGATCGCTTCCATTCCCAAAGGTTTGCCAGCCATCTGATCAATCATCTTCCGGCATCATCGAGCGCAAATACCCCATGTCCAGGTCTGAACGTCCGTAGAAAAATTCTGCGCTTTTGCGAAGCGAATATTCCAGTTTCCGTAATTGTTTTTTCAATTGTGTGGCTACCGGTTCTTCCGATTCATTCTTCAACTTGGTAGCGGTCATCTCTGTAAAGTCGGCCCAATCGTCGGTTTCCTTTTGAATGTTGTATTCATCGAAATGAAGACTGTCTTTGATCATCGGACCAACAATCGCCAGTTTCCAGCCGAAGTCATCTTTCTTGGCTCTGTAGCGGAAAAAATAAACTTCTGTTTCGCGACCACTTATTTTCATGGGGAGTTTATCGATGTAGGCGATGGAATCCGGCAGCTCCGAGCTGTTGTCCATGATCAACCGGCTTTTGGCCAGTTTTACTTTATTAAAAGATGTCGCCGGAAACACAGCGCCTTCTTTTTTTATCTCACGGAGATCTCTGTACAATTCATAAGCAAACAGTTCATCGTCTGCGAACCTTTTCACCAATGAATCGGGGTAAGGTTTATTGTTGCGGATCAGTTGCAGCAAAGTGTTATAACGCACGCGTGAGTTGGAAGACCGGAGCATCTGATCGAACAGCCTGGGCACCTGCGCATTTTTATCCCAATACGGCAGCAGCAAGGTGGCATACAGTTCGAGTTTCTCATTGCCATAATCGACGTTGACGCGTGCGGCGAGGCCGGTCTCTTCGATTGCAGCCTCCTCTTTTCCCTGTTCTACCTGGCGGATGGCTTTCTGCTGATCCTGGATAGCCTGGCGTTTAACTTCCTGGCGGGCTTTGAGCAAAAACTTAGGCATGTATTCTTTGTACTCCTTTGCCTTCACCATGTTGCTGTCTACCATTTCACGGAGGATCGACATAACGGGTTTCTCGTAATCATCGAGATTCAGCAGGGGCAGCAGATCTGGAAGAATGGTTCTGGCGAGTTGAATGGAATCGGTAACATCGCTGAGGAAGGAACCCGCATCGCCCCGCAGGTATTTTTTCACCAATACGTCAGACAAACGGCTGTATTTGGACAAATTCCGGCGAATGTTATAATTCATGTACGGGGTATAATCTTCGTTGGCGGAGGCCATCAACACAGGAGGATCGGCTACGATGATATCCCTGAATTTTTTAAATGAATAAGTTGTTTTCTGATCGACCATGGCCGAGAGCACTGCCTGTTGCAGGTCGAGCGTATCGCCTGCCGCCGTGTACAGTTCAACCAGGAAATCCGTGGCAGGTTTGGCCTGGATATTACCCAGCGAACCAATGAAGGATTTTTTGGTATCGAGATACTTTTTGTCTTTCCAGTTGAGCCCTGCTATTGCGCGGCGGATATTGGGAATATCCTCTTCAAACAATTTTACATCGTCTACTTTTTTCAATGCGCGTTTACGGCGGACACTGTCTTCGCTGAAAAAATCTTCAAAGAAATATTTTCCTTTTTTCTCATAAGGGTTAAAGCCTTTGAGTGTATCTGCGGGCGTGAATGTATCGAAGAAGCTGCGGATAAATGAGCTTGCCTGTAAAGTATCCGTTTCGGCAGCGAGTACAAAAGAAACACCATTGCCGATAAATGCTTTGCGGCGCAACATGCGGCTGCTGCCGGAATCAGAAAGATGTATCTCGATCGACTTCATGCCATTGGCGAGCTTCTGTTGTTGTTTGTAACGGACGATCCAGTTGCTGTCGAGTCCTTTGCTCAGATCATATTCATCCTCGAGGCGGCTGCTATCCGGCGTATAGTAATAGCGTTGTGTTTTGGAAAAAATAACCAGGACCTTTTCTCCCGTGCTGTCGCTGGCGATGGTGTTCACTCTCGACATGCCTTCTTCCAATTGATTCTCTTCCGACTCGTCCTCCTCGCGTGCATAGTTTTTGAGCACATTGATCAGTTCCAGCTTCTCTTTTTTCTGTTCGGGAAAAACAGGTGACTGCACGCGATAGTAAAGATTGGTATCGACGCGTTCCGTTGCGGCTGCGTATAACAATGGTTTGATCTGGAACGACTCGAGGAATTGCTGCAGGCGCGGATTGTCTTTTTTGCCTCTTGCAAGAATCATATAATAATGCGGGCCTTTGATCAGGTAGCGTGTTCTCAGCACGCCGCCCTGTATATCGCGGTATTGCACATCAAGTGCGGGGTAACCCTGATAATTGAATTGTTTGCGGTTGACCTGGCTGTCGATGAATTTGGACGTAGCAAAGCTTTCTTCCATCAAGCCAAGATCAAAAGTGTCCTCTTCCGCGAAATTGAGATTATGGATATCCATCCGGATAACGCGGTAGTTCGTTTGGGTGGCAGAATCTTCTGCATCGAAGAACCATGTGTCGTTTGCCTTTACATGTGGTGTATGCGGGAATGTAGCGGTAAAACCACCGGTTGGTGGTGTATACTGCACCCAGCTATTATTAGCAGGTTTGAAGTTGCGGAACTGAATGCTGTTGAAGAAACGCTCGGCCTCCGTTCCTTTCTGTACGTAATCGGCATTGCCGCTCATTTTGAAGAACACGAGTTCAAACGGTGTAATGAAAATACGGTAACGTTGTACATCGCCGCGACGTGTTTTGTTAGTGACGTCAATATGGCGGTAACCATTGAGGCGGCCGGAGGAACGTTCGAGAATGCGGCCGGGAATATTTTCATACAGCATGCTGTCGATCTTCTGCTGTACGGTTTCCAAAGAATGGCCCCAAAGCCACGGGCTATAAGGGACGCGTGTGACCACGTAGTAACTGCCATTGGCCATATCGGCGAACTGGCGAAAGTTGTCGCCGCGGCTGGTCTCGGCTTCGTATAACTTACCTGGTACGTCCACGCGATAGAAGCTGTCGGGTGCAAACTGTGCAGAGAAAGTAACGGGTACGCGGATCTTTTCCACGCTGGCTTTGAAATCACTGTTACGTGCGCCCATCTTAACGGGCCGGAGTGTATACCCTTTGCGGCGGAGCAGTTCGATAACACCGCGCTGACCGGGAAGATGCGCTGCGCCCACACCTACAAACAATGAAGCGTTGGTACGCAAAATGGAATCGATATTATCGGCCTGGATCTCGTTGCGGCGGTACAGGAACTTTTCGTCGAATGCTTCGGACTGGCTGTTGACTTTATTGATGGTATCGAGGAGATCAAGGTTGCCGCTTCTGTAGGCGTCCTGGAGTTTACCGGAAGAGAAAGCGTCATCATAATCGTAGCTGCGCGATTTGCGATTATTTTTTTCTTTCGCGGCATCTTTATAAGCTTCCATCATGAGGCGCATGCTTTCGGCGTAGGACTCCACACCGGCTACTCTTTTTCCCCATTTCTTACCGCACTGGTAGATGTGCATATCGAGATAAGTATCCTCTTCGAAATCGCTGGAGCGATCGCCATAGGAACGGTACAGCAGGTTATTGATAACGGAGGGTGAACTGGAAAGTATCTGTTGAATAGACTTTTCGTACTTCTCAAAACTGAGTGAGCTCTGGCGGAGATAATCGTTGAAGCCACCGCCGCCGCTGCCGCCCATCATACCGAGATAATCGGACTGACTGAGATCGTAGCGGCTCATGTCTTCCTGCCAGGATTCGGGATTGGTTTCGAGGGCCACTACATCGGCATTACGGATGCCGAGATAAAAAGAGTCGGAAAGATTGAAAGCCAGTTTGCTGCTGACGTGCATCGTACCAAAGAGGTAGGATGTTTTTTTCATTCCATTACCGCTGATCTCCCAGAGGAGGCTGGGATATTTATCGGGCTTAACTGTTTGAGAAAAACCAAGGGTACCAATAAAAGACAACAACAAAGAAAACAAGGCTCGCTTCAGATACATACGGGGGCTTTTGGTAGATCGTAAAAGTAAGATGCGTTTTGAGAAAAAAGACATAAAAAAAGCCAGGGCATGAGGCATGGAGCTGACTGGCCGTTTAATACCGTTCTTTAATAATCAACAAATTGAGAGCAAAAATGTTACCGGAAAAAAACTGACTGCTTTAGTAACTAAATTTAGTAACTTTGCACACTTTCGGTATACCGTGCTAACGGTATACTCAGACAAGGCCCGGTGCCGTAAGACCGGGGATTGCCTTTCTGTTCCGGCTACCGTTGGGTAGCGGTCATTGTGAAGTCCATTCCCTGCCTGCGCCGGTCTGCGTCGTCAGACACCTAAATACACTTATTAACGCATGAAGCTTTCACAATTTCGTTTTGACCTTCCTTTAAACCTTATTGCGCAAAATCCGGCTAAAAAACGTGAGGATGCCCGTATGATGGTTGTTCACCGTCATACCGGCCAGATTGAAAACAAGCACTTCCGGGATATCCTCGATTATTTCGACGACAAGGATGTATTTGTGGTAAACAACACCAAAGTGTTTCCCGCGCGCATGTATGGCCGTAAGGAAAAAACAGGTGCTAAGATCGAAGTATTCCTGCTGCGCGAGCTGAACAAGCCGAACCGCCTGTGGGATGTAATTGTTGACCCGGCCCGTAAGATTCGCGTTGGCAACAAGCTTTATTTCGGCGATCAGGAAGACCTGGTAGCAGAAGTGATCGACAACACCACCAGCCGCGGACGTACGATCCGTTTCCTGTGGGACGGCAGTGAGGAAGAGTTCCGTGCACAACTGGAAAAACTGGGTGAGACCCCCCTGCCCAAATACATCAAGCGCAAGCCCGATGAAGAAGATAAAGAACGCTATCAAACCGTATATGCGAAGCACGAAGGTGCGGTAGCGGCTCCTACTGCCGGTCTGCACTTCAGCCGCGAGCTGATCAAGCGTCTCGAGATCAAAGGTGTGCGTTTTGCAGAAGTAACACTGCATACAGGTTTGGGTACGTTCCGTCCTATTGAAGTGGAAGACCTGAGCAAGCATAAAATGGATGCGGAATATTACCGCATTGATGAGGCGTCCTGCAAGATCGTTAACCGTGCGAAAGAATATGGTCACCGTATCTGTTCTATCGGCACAACCACGATGCGTGCAATGGAGTCCTCTTTTACGGCGCAGAAGCTGTTAAAGCCTTCTGAAGGATGGACCAACATGTTCATTCATCCACCTTACGAATTCAACATTGCGGATTCACTGGTAACGAATTTTCACCTGCCTAAGACGAGCCTGCTGATCATGACCTGTGCATTTGCGGGTTATGAGCTGGCCATGGAAGCCTATAAAAAAGCAATCAAGGACAAGTATCGCTTCTTCAGTTATGGCGATGCCCTCCTGGTTATCTGATTATCAAGCCCGTTTCTAAGAAACGGGCTTTTTTTTGCCTGTTTGTGTAAAAGCTGTTCCCGGCGCATCCTGTGTTGGGGTTTAACACCCTGCTAAGACAAAATTTTGTAAATTCATACTAAATGTCAACACATGAAAAGAGCGTTACTTATTGTGATGGCCTGCGGTCTGTTCATGGCTGCTGAAGCACAAAAACAGGAGCGGGCGCTTACCAGAAATGAAGAACTGAACCGGGCCTATTGCCGTGGCTTATTCGCCAGTGCAGACGGAACTTTTTTCGACATGATGGATCCGAAAGTGTCGGCAGGCAGTCAGGGGTTTATGAATATCCTGGATTTCCTGGAAGGCCGGGTACCGAATCTGACGCTCAGGAAGGGAGAAGATTTTCTAAGGGTGCCATATATACGTGGTAACAGGGCTTCTATCTTTTTAAATGAGATTCCGATAAATCCGGGTATGCTTACGGGTATTCCGATTACGGATGTAGCGATGATCAAAGTGATTCGCGGGCCGTTTGCCGGAGGTGCGGGTTCGGCTACGGGTGGGGCTGTGGCGATTTATACGATCAATTCGGACAGCGAGGAGTGAGTGGTGAATCGTGAATCGTCAATCGTGAATCGTCAATCGTGAATCAATAGCTTCGGGACTTCCCTTCCGGACCTCAGGGCGCGGCCTTCGGCTGTATCAGTTGTACAATTCAATAACTCCAACCTATAACTTATTACTTAAAACACTTCGACAAGCTCAGTGTACCACTTATAACGGCTGTTTAAGCTTCTATCTTACACCTATTCCTTACACCTTAAATTCTCACTTCGCGTTCTTCGATTCGGGAACATATTCTATAGGCAGCATATTGCAGATTCTTTCCATAAATCCCCACCAGGCGCTGGTATAAATATTTTGTACAGGCCAGTAATTACCGCGGCGATCAAAGTACATGGCAGATTTTTTATCAGCCAGGAAAATAAGCGACCGTTGATAATAAGGATTTCTCGTTTCGCGATAAAAATCCAGGTAAGCCTGTGACTCGAGTCCGTGCTTATAAGTGACTTCGAGGTAGTCGGGAAACCAGAAGGTTTTGTGTGGAGGCGTGTTTGACAGGATTAAACTATCCGCGGTGAGCGTGTGACGCTCATATTCATCTACAAAATCATTCTGTCTTAGTACAATGCGGTAATAGGCCAAAGAATCAGGGTGATTAACATCGCTGGTTTGTGTGGTATCTGCAGCAATCTGCTTAGGTGCTGTAATTACAACGGTCGTGCCTTCGAACAGATTGCCTTTTATGGCGCCTCTGCGCCACATAGTTCTCACGCGTTCTTTCTCTTTATTAGGTATTCTTTTCATCCGGCGTACCTGGAAACCTGCTTCCTCCAGGTTGTTATTATACAATGCCTGCAGGAAATGTTTCATTGAGCCGAAATACGCTTTTTCGCGGGCATTAACCCACCGGTTTTTTGTTTTGGTATTCAGTTCCTGGAACAAAGTATAGCCGGCAAAAAAGGAAGACTTCTCCTTGAACTTTACTTCAAACTGTTCCATCTGGTATTGGATCCGGTAGCCCAATGCCCGGTTTTCGATGATCAGCGGTTTATCGGCAATGGCCTCCAGGCGGTTCGTTTTCTTATAATACCTGAAACGGATATCTTCCGTGTTCATGATGCGGCAATAACGCGCATTTATGGAATATCCGAGGAAGTTTTCCAGAAATAATTTACCCCATTTATCCCAGGTTTCGGCTTCGTATGCTTCGACGGTAACATTGTCCAGTTCATCAACTTTGGGCAGCAATTCAGCTTTGATATCCATGGGTAGCTGGTTGCTGTTGACATTATAAACTCTGGTATGGTATCCGATGGAGGAGACAACAAGTTGGAGCTGGGAGCTTTCAGGAATCTTATCGAGGTAAAAAGAACCGTCATTGGAGCTAACCGTTCCTCTGGCTGTATTGGAAATGAACACGCTGCTTCCGGGTACGGGAACGCCGGTTTCAGCATTGACAACATGTCCTTTAATAACAGGCTGGGCACCGGCCGTAACGTGCAGGACCGAGCAGGCAATCATCAGCAAAATAATTCGCATCAGCAGTTGGTTTGGAGCCATCCTTGTATCAATGCCGATACTTCGGCGGCCCGATTATAGATCATCATGTGCGTAGCTCCCTGTAATACTTCCGCACTCTTTATCCTGTTGACAGGAAAGATTTTATCGGCATCTCCATGGACATGAAGGAACCGGTGAGGCGGCAAATTACCGGATCGCCAGTTAACGATGCGATCGATAGCCCAATTTACATAAGCCGGATCGGCTTTTTTTCTATAATCTCTGGCTAAGGCGGCTTCTTCGGCCGATGAAACGCCCAGACGGTTGTTGTTCATTTTTTCAGCGAGACTGGATTTGGTCCAGGAACCCAATGGCATCAGCCTGTTCAGGCGCAGACTGCCCGATACGCGCATCCACAGGGGAAGCTCGGGTCTTGTTTTGACGCTGGAAACGAGCACCAGGCGGCAATCAGGCAGCTGCCTGGAAATTTCGATGGCCATCATTCCGCCAAAAGATACGCCCATGAGGACAGGTGAAGGATCGTTGATGACCTGTTTCATGCGAGCCGCATAGTTTTGCAGGGATTCGCGGCTTTGAGGTTTCAGCCACGGAATATGTGCGAGTTGATACCCGCTTAGTTCAAGGCGTGAGAAAATTTTTTCATCGGCCCCCAACCCACTTATGCAGTAAATAACATTCGACATTTATTGAGTTATAAGTCTTAAGTAACACGATTCACCGATTGACTTATTCGCTTATTGACTTACTCATTCAAGTCCGAACATTCCCTTATTCAACTGTTGCAGTATCTGGTCTTTTTGTGCTGCGGGCACCAGCAATGAAATATTGTGCGGGCTTCCGCCGTAAGACACCATACGGATCGGGATGTTGAGGATGGAACCAAAAAGCCGTTTAATGATATCGGACGTTTGGGAAATTTCATTACCCACTACTGAAATGATCGATTGTCCTTCGTCGACCTCTACTGATCCGAAAGGTTCAAGTTCTTTAATGATATCTTTCAGGAAGGCTGAGCTGTCGATGGTAACGGAAACCGCTACTTCCGACGTGGTGATCATATCGATGGGTGTGCGATATTTTTCAAATACTTCAAAAATTTTCCGCAGGAAGCCATAAGCCAGCAACATCCGGCTGCTCTTGATCCGGATAGCGATGATATTATCTTTCGCGGCAACGGCTTTTACACCTACGCTGGCGGCATTGGCGGTAATTAATGTGCCTTTTGCATCGGGCTGCATGGTATTGAGCAATTTCACGGGAATGCTGTACTGCTGCGCCGGCCAGATCGATGCGGGGTGCAAAATTTTTGCCCCGAAATAAGCCAGTTCGGCTGCTTCTTCAAAACTGAGTTGCTCAACGGGTACTGTCTTTTTCACAATACGCGGATCGTTGTTGTGCATCCCATCGATATCTGTCCATATCTCGCAGGCAGAAGCATTGATGGCCGCGGCGATCAGTGACGCGGAGTAGTCACTACCTCCGCGTTTAAGGTTGTCTACTTCCCCCTTCGCATTGCGGCAAATATATCCTTGCGTGATGAAAAGTTTTTTGTCTTTATGTTGTTCCAGTTGCTGGCTCAGTTTGACTTTGATGCTACCGATCTGGGGTTCATCGTAACTGTCGATGGTCATGAACTCCAGCGCGGGAAGCAGCGTGTGGGGAATCCCCTGCTCTTCGAGATAAACGGAGAAAAGTTTGGTAGAAAGCAGTTCACCTTGTGCGAGAATGTCTTTACTAAGCGCTTCGCTGAATGAGATGCGCAGGATGATGGTAAGGAATTCGAAATGATCATCGATGATTTGTTGTGCCTTGGCAACCGCTTCATCTGACTTTACGAGTTCGCTTACAAAAGCGCGGTAATGTGCTTCGAGCTTAGCGATCGTTTCACGAGCACCCTCCCGGTCACCGCGTGCGATATTGTTTCCGATTTCCACCAGTGCGTTGGTAGTGCCGGATAGTGCAGACAATACGACGATAGTTGGTTCTGTTTCTTTGGTCACCAGCGATGCTATATGATGCATGCGTTCAGGTCTGCCCACACTGGTGCCACCAAACTTCATTACTTTCATTTGTTCCCCCCTCCCTTGATTTTAAACTGGAATAAAAAAAATGTGGTTGCAAAGATAAGGATGCAGCATTTCTGCCGCAACCTTTTTCTATACCACACGAGCGTAAGTATTTACGAATTGCTCAGGCGATCAAGTCCCATGTTACCGGCAAGTTTATCCAGATCGTCGACAACGGATTGCAACAATGGAATTCCGTGTTGACCGCGGTATACTTCCATTTCACGTTCGGGGTCGCCGGGGATGAGTACGTTAAGTGAAGGATCGGAGGTACGGGCGTTTCTGAAACCTTTGATCCAGTTATCCATATGTCCCTTGAAATCATCTGCTGTGCGGAAGGCGTCGATGCGCATGGCACCGAAAAAGTGGCCGATGCCTTTGCCGGGTTGTTGTGAAGGCATGGGAACGTATGCGGGGAACGGAGGCACCCACGGTGCATAGTTGGCGCCGCTTAACAAAGCAGAGAAAATATCAACGACAGCCCCCAATGCATATCCTTTATGGCTTCCGTGTTCGCGATCGCCGCCGAGCGGGAGTAATGCACCGCCTTGTTTCAGGATATGCGGATCGGTTGAAGGTTGCCCATCCTTATCCTGAACCCATCCGGACGGTGTGGGTTGACTTTTGCGTTGCAATATTTCGAGTTTACCGTTTGCTGCGGTGGTGGTAGCGAGATCGGCAACAAAGGGCGGTTCGGTGCCGGCGGGCACTGCCACACAGATCGGGTTAGTCCCAAGCATTTTGTCTATCGAAAAGGTTGGTGCTACGAGTGGACTTGCATTGGTCATGGCGATACCGATCATGTCGTTGTCGAGTGCCATCATGGCGTGGCAGGCGGCTATACCGAAATGATTGCTGTTTTGCACGCTTACCCAGCCGGTGCCTGCCTGTTTCGCTTTTTCGATAGCGACGTTCATGGCATACGGCGCTACGACGAGTCCGAGTCCGCTGTCGCCGTCGACGACTGCTGTGGAAGGAGACTCGTGAATGATCTTGATATCGGGAATTGCGTTTACCCGTTTCACTTCCCATAATCTTACGTATCCGCTCAGGCGGGCAACGCCGTGGGAATCGACGCCGCGCATATCGGCGGACAGTAGAACGCGGGCGGCGGTGTCGGCTTGCTGCGGCGGGCATCCGATCTTATGGAAAACGTTTTTGGTAAAGGCAAGTAACTGATCGTAGGCGAAAACTTGTTCAGGCATGCCGCAAATATAAGCGGAAGGCAAGAAACGGTGAGAGCCGCTGGCAGGGAGCGAGATGCGGACTGTGAATGGCTGCCGGCTTTGGTTGCCGCGGCACCGATTCGATTCGCCGCAACAATAGCCGGGAGCAGATGGATTTTTTGAGTTGCGGGCACGACATTTCCCTGGATTTTCTCAAATCCTTCATTTTCTCATTCAACCGGATCATCAGTAAAAGCGTATCCCCTTTACCAGTGTTTCCCCAGTTGTCCCCCATACCCCTTTATGCCCCCAAGGATTTACATCCCCTTCTTCTTCGTCGCCGGCACGTCTGCCAGTCCTAAAATAACGGGAGCTATTTTCAGAAAAACCGTCCCACACTCCTGCTTTCCAAAACCCTGATCTCCGCCCCGATCACAGTCAGTATACGCAGCCTTCGTCCCCTCACCCGGTTTTCCTGTTTTCCGCTTCTTCACTTCCGGACATAGAAAAGCCCCTCACGGAGGAAGGGGCCGTTCTATTACTATCTTATATTTTACGTTGCCTTATCAGAATGGAAGATCATCCATCGGCTCTGTCACATCATTCGCTGACATAGCACCGGCACCTGAAGCTGCTGTCTGATTACCACCACTGTTATAGCCTCCGGATGAAGGAGCCGGACCACCTTCAGCACGACCACCCAACAATTGCACTTCTCTTACACGCATAGTCAGAGATGCACCGTTCGTTCCGTCGTTCTTCGTGAACGTACGCACTTCCGGCTGTCCTTCAGCATATACCTGCTTGCCCTTGGTCAGGTACTGAGCCACCGCCGTTCTATCCGTCCACCAGGCACAGTCAACCCAAGTCGTACGTTCCTGGTTATTGCCCTGGCCATCTTTATATTTCTCCGTATGCGCTACGGTAAAATTGATCACATTCTTACCATTAACCGTGTTTACCACGCAGTCTCTTCCGAGATTTCCGATAATCTGTAACTTAATCATAGTACTCAGTATTTTAGTGTCGTGTTATTATATTGCTAAACTAAAAAAGAAACGGCAAGTTAGTACTTATATTCTGCTTACAAGCCACCTTCCACGACAGAGATCAGCAGATACAGTGGCCAACCGCCGTTTCTTAGTGCAATATCGCACATCAGGGAGGCCGTTTCCAAGGGTAAAAAACGTTCGGAATCGAGTATTTTTCTTGCATTGCATTCCTTATCAACCCTTAAACTTCCGTTTCCCCACATCTCCTTTTTCATCGTATCTTTGCGGCTTGCAAATTTTTCAATCATGAGCAGAAAGGGAAAAGTACTGGTAGCCATGAGCGGCGGTATCGATAGCACCGTCACCGCACTCATGCTCAACGACCAGGGCTATGAAGTAGTCGGCATCACCATGAAAACCTGGGATTATACCGGCAGCGGCGGCGGCAAAAAGGAAACCGGCTGCTGCAACGTTGACAGCTTCAACGATGCCAGACAGGCCGCCGTGGAGCACGGCTTTGCCCATTATATTTTCGATATCCGCGAGGAATTCGGTGGCTTTGTCGTGGAAAATTTCGTAGATGAGTACATGGCCGGCCGCACACCCAACCCCTGCGTTCTCTGCAACACCCATATCAAATGGCGCGCGCTCCTCAAAAGAGCCGACGCCCTCGGTTGCGATTTCATCGCCACCGGTCACTACGCCAAGGTCCGCCAGCACGACAACGGCCGCTTTGTTATCAGCAAAGCCGTTGACGATACCAAAGATCAAAGCTATGTTCTCTGGGGCCTGCAACAGGACCTCCTCAGCCGCACCCTACTGCCCCTCGGTCCCTATCATAAAACCGAGATTCGTCAAATGGCGCTGGATTATGGCTATCCTGAACTCGCCAAAAAAAGCGAGAGCTACGAAATTTGTTTCGTACCCGATAACGATTACCGCGGTTTCCTGAAACGCCGCGTGGACGGACTCGAAGACCGCGTAAACGGCGGCAATTTTGTTGATAAAACCGGCAAAATACTGGGACAGCACAAAGGATACCCATTTTATACCATCGGGCAACGCAAAGGCCTGGATATCGCGCTCGGCCGCCCAGTTTTCGTAACCCGCATCGATCCCGATACCAATACCGTCGTACTCGGCGACGAAACCGATCTCGAACAAACTGAAATGACCGTTGGCAAACTCAACCTGATCAAATACGACACCATAACACCTGGTATGGAAGCTGTTACCAAAATCCGCTATAAAGACAAAGGCGGTCTGTCCAACCTTTATCCGGGGGAAAACAATACTGTCAATGTACGTTTTTACGAGGCTGCCAAGGGCATCGCACCCGGACAAAGCGCCGTCTTCTACGAAGGCGACGACGTGATCGCAGGCGGACACATTCATGCAGACCGCAGAACCATCTGAACGCCATCGCTTCCACGTACGGGTTTTTGTTTGTAGTTTTATCGCGGCAGGCCACAAATTGGTCCTTCCGGTTGTCTTATTAAAAAAGTTCGATCCGTGACAAATTCAGCCCCCCGCAAATTGCTGCAAACCCTTACCGCCGCCTTCGCGCTGCTCCTGACCATTGGATTCAGTGCCTGTTCCAATAAGGATGAAGATTTTACCGCACCCGCTATGAGCGAATACCTTCCGCTGGAACCAGGACGTTATATCGTTTACCGCCTCGACTCTACCGTTTTTACCAATCTCAACCGCGACGTGGAAATCCACAGCTACCAGGTAAAACACGTTGTCGATGCACAGATCAACGATAACCTTGGCCGCCCCTCCTACCGCGTATACCGCTATATCAGGGACAAAAACGGAACGCAACCCTGGACACCCAGCGGATCTTTCATGGTAACCTCTCTCAGTGATCAGACAGAAATTACTGACGACAACCAGCGCGTGATCAAACTGCACGTGCCGCTCCGCGAAGGTTTCAGTTGGAAAGGTAACCGCTATCTTCCCACCAATCCTTATGGTGGTTATTATTCTTTCAGCGTCGACGACGATATGAAAAACTGGGATTTCTATTACGATACATTCCAGGACTTCAGCTACGACAACCGTACTTATACCGATGTGCTGAGCGTTGAACAGATCAACGAAAGCCATAACCTTCCGATACAACCCAATTACAGCATCGCTTCGAAAGAACGTTCCGTTGAACGCTACTCGCGCGATATCGGATTGGTCTATAAAGAATATCATCTCTGGGAATACCAGAACAATTCCAGTTCGGCCAACCCCACCTACACAGGCTTTGGCGTTACAATGTGGATGATCGATCACAACTAACCTGCTTCATCATGAAGATCAGATTTCTGCTATGCCCGCTGTTCATGTTGCTTTTCAGTACTGCCGGCAAGGCACAGCTTACCCGCTATACCATTCAACTAAAGAATAAGGGTAACGCTTCTTTTACGCTGGCCAATCCCTCGCAATATCTTTCGCCGAGAGCGATTGCGAGACGCCAACGTTATGGCATTGCCATAGACAGCGCCGATCTTCCTGTTACGCCGGCTTATCTTACACAAATCCGCAGCGTAAGCAACGTAACAGTGCTGAATGCCTCCCGATGGCTGAACCAGGTAACTATACAAACGACAGATGCCGCCGCTATCACTACTATACAAGGTTTCAGTTTTGTGCAGTCTGTTTCGGGCATTGCCGCGAGGCAACAAATGAGACAGGTCGACCGCTATGAAGCTGTTCAGCCTTACACACCCGTTGCCGGCCGCGAGTTCGGCACACAGGGTGTACAAGCGGATTACTTTGACTACGGAACAGGCTCTTATAACGAGATACATCTTCACAATGGTGAATTCCTGCACAACATCGGCCTGAGAGGCCAGGGCATGCACATAGCCATGCTGGATGCAGGCTTCCTCAATTATACTTCTTTAAGATCTTTCGACAGCATCCGGATCAACGGACAGGTTTTAAGCACCTGGGATTTTGTTGCCCGCGAAACCAGCGTAGTGGAAGATCATGTGCATGGCATGCAATGCCTGTCTACTATTGCAGCCAATATCCCCGGGCAATTTATCGGCAAAGCACCAAAAGCTTCTTTTCACCTGTATCGTACCGAAGATGCCGCTTCCGAATATCCAATCGAAGAGTTCAACTGGGTTTGTGCGGCAGAGCGTGCAGACAGTGTAGGTGCTGATGTGATCTCTTCTTCTCTCGGTTATTATGATTTCGACCGCGCGCAATTCAATTATACGTATGCAGATATGAACGGCCGCAATTCAACTATCGTGAAAGGCGCCGCCGCTGCAGTACGCAAAGGCCTGCTGGTATTCAATTCGGCAGGCAACGAAGGCACCAACTCCTGGCATTATATCGCCACGCCCGCAGATGGCGACAGCGTTATTGCCGTAGGCGCCGTTAATACCAACAGTGCAGTCTGGCCAAGTTCGAGTTATGGCCCTTCCGCCGATGGCCGCGTAAAACCCGATGTTGCATCCGTTGGTTGGCAGGCAATGATCCAGACCACATCAAATACAGTTGGGGTTGGAAATGGCACCTCCTTTGCCGCGCCGAATATGGCCGGTATGGGCACCTGTCTCTGGCAGGGCTTTCCCGAATTCAACAACATGAAAATCGTGAACGCGCTCCGCAACTCCGGTCATCGCTCATCTACACCGGATGACCGCACAGGGTACGGCATTCCCAATCTGAAACAGGCTTTCGGTTCATTGGTTACAGATTATGCAAGTTCCGATCTGAGCTTCAGCAATTGCGTTGCCACACTTAACTGGCACAGCAAGGATGTGAATGCAATGAAATATGAGATCGAACGCAAATTGCCCGGAGAAAATTCGTTTACCAAAATAGCAGAACGGCAGCCCGAAGCCGGCACCGTATTGGCCAATCACACTTATCAATTCCAGGAAACAATTAACCAGCAACAGTCAGGCGCCGTTATCAGTTACCGGATCCGTCAGATCATCGATACCAGTGCGGCAGGTTTTACCGCTGTATACATCGATACTGCCAGCGCAACACTGACACAATCATGCGTACCTGTCAATCCGGATCCGGAAGTAACGGATATACGTATCGTCGTTCAGCCCAATCCCGCCACCGGTGATCATATAGACCTGGTAGTCGAAACTCCCGGCGCCATTTCCCAACTCAATGTTGTTTTATTTGACCTTAAAGGACGCCAGATGGCACAATGGCAACTGAGCAAAGGAACAGGCCGTGCCATATTCAATCTGCCTTCCGGTGCGCTTGCCCGCGGTGCTTATATCATTCGCGTAGCAGATAAGAATACCGTCATCGGCAAAACGAAGTTTCTTTTCCGGTAATCCGCCTCAACGACCTCCGGCAAAATTTGTTTTCGTCGCTCCCGCAGCAAACGGTAATTTCGTTACATGATCAGACGCAGCTTTGAGATCATGGCCAGCAGTCTTCGCATGGCGCTCCAGGAGCTTTGGAAAAACAAGCTGCGTACCTTCCTGTCGCTTTTCGGCATTACCATCGGCATCTTCTGCATCATTGGTGTATTGGCCACCGTTAACAGCCTGCAACAGAATATTCAGAACGAAATCAATTCGCTTGGTTCCAATACTATTTATGTAGATAAATGGGATTACACTGCGGGTGGCGGCCCCGATTATCCCTGGTGGAAATTTGTAAACCGGCCGGTTCCAAAGTATGGCGAAATCCAGCAGATCAAAAACAGGACCTCCTACGCCAAGTATGTGGCTTTCCGCATCCAGGTAACGGACAATGTTGAATACCGCGGCACATTGCTCAATAACGTAAATATCTATGGCGTCAGCGATGATTTCGAAAATATCCAGCCACTGGAAATTCCCTGGGGCCGCTATCTCTCTGATCCTGAATTCAATTACGGGAGTGCCGTGGTGGTATTAGGTCATGATGTGGCAGAAAAATTATTGGGCGCTACTGATTATGCCGTGGGCCGTGAGGTAACCATTCGTGGTAAAAAATTACTGGTAGCGGGTGTAATAAAGAAACAAGGTAAACAGATGATCGGCGGATGGGACTTTGACCAGAGTGTTATCATCCCTTATCGCTTTGCACGCAACATCATGAACGAATTAAAGTCGGATCCCGTTATTCTGGTACAGGGCAAAGACAATGTTCCGAGCAGGGCATTGAAAGATGAACTCACCGGCGCTATGCGTGCTATTCATAAACTAAGTCCTACACAGGAAGCAGACTTCGCTTTGAACGACATTAATGATCTCAGCCAAAGCGTAAGCGAAGCCTTTGTTGGCCTCAATATCGGCGGTGCCATTATCGGCGGCATCAGCCTGATCGTTGGTTTGTTTGGCGTTGCCAATATTATGTTTGTGACGGTACGGGAACGCACTTCACAGATCGGTTTGAAAAAAGCGATCGGCGCAAAAAAAAGCATCATCCTTACCGAGTTCCTGCTGGAATCAGCCTTTCTCTGTATCATCGGCGGCCTTATCGGACTTACCCTGGTATTTGTGTTAGCACAGATACTTTCGCGAGCGCTCGATTTCCCCGTTTTCATTTCTGTCGACAACATGATCTGGACATTCGTGATCTGCGTGGTAGTCGGCATCGTAGCGGGCATCATTCCCGCCTCACAAGCCGCCCGTATGGACCCGGTAGTGGCGATACGGAGTAAATAGTTAATAAAAGTGGCAAATCCAGACCGCCCAAAATAGGTTTATAAAAAAAAACTTCAAACCCTTACTGCCAAAGGGTTTTATTGGATTTTTTATACTTTTTAATAAAATCGAGACCGCACACTCACCTTGGTTTTTGTTTATTTTATATTTTAATTTAAAAAGAACTGCGTGATCCAAGCATTGTCATTTCCCTTGTGTACTAATTGATTTTTTTAAGTATCTCCGAATTACCTAAGATCGAACTTGAACAAACCCGGACAGATAAGGGACATTTTTGGGACAAAAATATCCTTCAATTGAGGTTGTTTTTTTTGTTTAATATCTGTTTCCAGGTTCAGTAAGCCGTCCTGTGGTGATTGAAAATCAAGCAACTTTCAGTGTCAATTGTAACAGTTGCTTGATTGCAATACTTAAGTTGATTATTGGGCGGTGTGGATTTGAAAAATGTGCGGTGTGGATTTGCCGATTATATCAACCTTTCAATATGATGATTTGAAAATTTGAAGATTTGGCACTGGCTTTTCATTAACACACTCTCAAATTTTCAAATCATCAAATTAGTACCTTTGCCTCATGTATCTCCTGGCTATAGAATCTTCGTGTGACGAGACTGCCGCGGCCGTTTGTGCCGACGGCAAAATACTTTCCAATTTCATCGCTACACAAAAAGTGCACGAAATGTACGGCGGTGTGGTGCCGGAACTGGCATCCCGCGCGCACATGCAACATATTGTGCCCGTGGTACACCAGGCGCTGGAGAAGGCCGGCTGCACACCCGCACAACTCGATGCCGTCGCTTTTACGCAGGCACCCGGATTGATCGGATCATTACTCGTGGGCGCACAGTTTGCTAAATCACTGGCTTTGTCCTTAAACATTCCCCTGATCCCCGTACATCACATGCAGGCGCATGTACTGGCCAACCTCATACCGGAAGAAAGACCTTCTTTCCCTTTTCTTTGCCTTACCGTAAGCGGGGGCCATACACAAATTGTGCGTTGCAATTCACCACTCGATATGCAGGTCATCGGGGAAACGATCGACGATGCGGCAGGAGAAGCCTTCGATAAATCGGCCAAACTATTAGGGTTGCCCTACCCCGGCGGACCACTTGTTGACAAATATGCCCGTGAAGGAAATCCGGACCGGTTCAGCTTTCCTGAACCCCGCATTCCCGGACTTAATTTCAGCTTCAGCGGATTGAAGACATCCATACTTTATTTTCTCCGCAATGCCGGCACCAGCCTGCTTTACAAAGAAGAATTCAAAGCTACGGATGAAGAGCGCGCCGCTTTTATTCAAAACAACCTGGCCGATCTTTGTGCATCGATACAACATCGCATCATCAGCATTTTATTAAATAAAATGAAAAAGGCTGTTGAAGAAACGGGGATCCGCGAAGTATGCATCGCCGGTGGCGTTTCAGCTAACAGCGGACTGCGCCAGGCATTAAAAGAAACAGGCGATAAACTGGGCTGGAAAACGTATATCCCGCCGTTCGAATATTGTACCGACAATGCGGCCATGATCGCCATTACCGGTTATTATAAATACCAGGCCGGACAATTCGCCGACCTTTCAGTAGCAGCATCCGCCAGAGCGGAATGGGAGTAGTAATTCAAAAGTAAAAAGTCAAAATTCAAAAAGGCAATAAATAGGCAGCCATTGACTTATTCACCATTCACCATTCACTATTCACTATTGACTATTGACCATTCACTATTGACCATTGACGATTCACGATTCACGCTCATGCCCAACACTTATTTCCGTTTTAAAGAATTTACCGTTCACCAGGAACGTTGCGCAATGAAGGTTACCACCGAAGCATGCCTTTTTGGTGCATGGGCAAGTCATTATCTTAAAACCGATACTTCTCCCAAACATATATTGGATATTGGCGCAGGTACAGGGCTATTAAGTCTTATGCTGGCGCAACAACACAGCAGCCGTATCGATGCCATTGAACTGGATAAAACTGCAGCCGGGCAGTGCCTGCAGAACTTCGCTGCTGCTCCATGGCAGGAACGCATGAAGGTACTGGAAGGCGATGTGCGCTCATTTCCCTTTACCCAATTATTCGACGTCATTATCAGCAACCCTCCTTTTTATGAAAACGATTTAAGTTCTCCTATTGAGGGACGGCAACTCGCACATCACAGTGCAGCACTTTCATTGAAAGATCTGATGCACCGGGTGCGTACACTGCTTACTGAACAGGGAAAGTTTTTTGTGTTGTTACCCTATAAAAGAAAAGAGGATTTATATGAACTCGCAAAAGCTGGCGGACTGCATATTGTTCATCAATGTAACGTACGCAACAGCCCAGCTCATCCGCTGTTTCGTTTGATGGCGGTGCTTTCTCCAACGCCTTCAATAGATAAACAAGAGGAACTGTTTTCGATCCGTGACGAAGGGAACAACTATACGCTTGAGTTTATCCAACTGCTGCATCCTTACTACCTGAATCTTTAATCCAATCAGGCTTCTCCGGCATAATCTTTCAGGTAGCTGAAGGTCTCCGTCAATTTTCCATCGAGGGCGATGGTAGCACGATCAATCGTTGGAGAACCGCCTTTCACCAGGTCATCCAGTATAAACTTGATCAACTGCTCGCCGAAATACCGTGACGCATCACGCGGAAGCTCGTTCGGCAAATTACCTACGGCCATCACATCGATAGCGCCTTTGGTATAAGCCGGCACTTTCTGCAGCGTATCACGATCGATACCATATACCGGATCTTCGATCGTCTGATCACCGGCATTGATCGGTACCGAACCATTTTCGTCATCCGTAATGTCTGCGATAGTCTGGATGATAAAATTGTCGGTATTCACGTCCGTTTTTTCAAAAAGACGTGGCACATTTTTATCCCAGTACACACCGTTCATCAGGATATCTGTCTGGGCCGCGTAAGGGAGAAACTTGCAAACGAATTGCTCAGGGTTATGGTGAAAGGCCTCACGGCTGTACTTGCCGGTCTGACGATGCATATAGAGGTCGGCACCTTTCAGTTGTGTGTAAACCGGGTAAGAAAAGCGGCGGTTCAGGTAATCATCGGGCTCCACCTCGTGAATACCCATCAGGTTCATCACTTCAAGAATACCATGTGCCACACGTCCGGAGCCGGTCACGGCAATTTTTACATTTGGTAATCGTACGCCAAAATAACTATGAATGAGTTCGCGGAAGCTGCGTTGCTTGTATACGCGTTCGAGTTGATAGAGACCGGTGCGGTTGCCGTAAGCCATCATACCGTTGTGTGCGCCTACAACGCCGGCAAAAAAACCGAAACCGATAATCCGCTGCCCGTCTTCGTGCTCGAGGCATTCATAATCGATGAGGCGGATGCGCTGATCGAGGATGGTGCGCAGCAGTTTTTTATTATGCGGTTGCTTCTTGCGGGTATGCGAGAAAAAAAGATAGGTTTTACCTGCGATCAGTTTCTCGACCGGCACTTCTTTGATGCCGAGCAGGATATCGCAATCGTTCACCTCATCACGCACTTCCACGCCGGCGGTTTCGTATTCGCGGTCGCTGAAGCAACGGTCGGGAGATGACTGGGCAACCACGGTTACGCCCGGCGCGTTTTTGAGGAGCCATTTGCATTGGGCAGGCGTCAGTGCCACACGGTTGTCGGCTGGAATTTTTCCTTCACGAATAAGTCCGATCTTGATCATAAATCAGGTATTTGCAAGCATAAAACCGGCATATTTTTACCAAAAAATAGCCTGAGCGACGCAAAGGTATGCAAAAGGTGAAACAGCCGTTATAAGTAATAGGTAATAAGTAACAGGTTAGCGGAAATTTTGCTATTCTCCTATTGACCATTCACTATTGACTATTGACCAAAATCTGCGGTGAAAAGAAATAGTTGTGCAGAAAATTGAAGGGAATGATGTAATATTGCAGCCCCGGAAGCCCGGGTGGCGAAATCGGTAGACGCAGCAGACTCAAAATCTGCCGCCGCGAGGTGTGTCGGTTCGAGTCCGACCCCGGGCACAAAAAAGGTAAGAACCTGTTTCTTACCTTTTTCATTTTATTCCATCAACTGCGTTGAATTACTGGCAATATTTATGATCAACATATTGCTTGTTGCCTCTTGCATTAATGAAATAACAACCTCCCCTTGGTCCTCTGTAATAGGTTCTGGCTGGCGCTGCATTGGCTGCCCGCATAGCGCGTTCTTCTTCGGCAGCTTGTTTTTTTAATTGCGCGGTATAGGCCGCGGTAGGTGTGAAATAATGATGTTGCCCTGTTTCCAGCCGGGCGCTGTCTTCCTGCGAGGGCTCCAGTTCTTCCCAATCTATCGCTATGTCGTCTCTTAATACATATCCGCTGTGCTCCGAAAAATCTATTTGCACCCAATCTGGATGATCATCGACCTCATATGCTCTCACATAACTAAGGCGAAGTATTTTACCGATGCTGGGTGATTTGGCATCGGGCCTTGAACGCACGTTTAATGTATCGCTACTGATCCATGCGTAATCGGACTTTAACCTGGCAAAAAAAGCTGTTTCTTCGTCAGCTTTCTTTTTCGCCAGCGCTTTTTGCGCCATTTCTTCCTTGAGATCCCTGAATGCCTGCATTTCATCTCGGTAATATTTTACCGGAAATGATGGATTGGTCTTTTCAATATTTTCACAGTCACGCTCTATGTCTTTATACAAGTCTACTCCGGCATAGGAAACTGACAGGTTATAATAGTCCGGTAAACGGTCCAACTGGAATTGTGCGCCCGAAATATACCCCACGAGAGCAGAACCAAACTGGGTATCCGGTACCCGCAGAACGGTCATTTCTTTACCGTCAACGGTCTTCTTTTTAAGCCATTGTGTAACATCGATTGTTTGTGCCTTCGCAGAACCGGCGAACAGAAGAACGGGAATTAAAAAAGAGATAAAGTTTTTCATATTGTATTATTGGATTGCCAAAATAGAAATTAACCTTTGAATTTACAATCGGGGATTTTTCCCCTTTGTTTAGTTCAGAGCGATGGGCGGATATAGTCTCCCTTCTTTTAACGGCTCAAAAAGCCACTGCACCTCAACATTTATTTCGATAGAATAAAAAGCGGGGACCTTACAGTCCCCGCTCACTCCAAATAACGAAGCTTATTTCTTCCAGATCTTCAGGTTGTCGTAGTAAACAACACTCTCCTGGTTCTGCCACATATTCACACCTACTTTCAGGTATTGCCCGGAACCATCACCTACCTGGATGTTTGTTTTGTCAAACACCACTACTCCATCAATCGTCAATTTCATGTATCCTGCACTGCCGATCTTGTATTGAAATACCATGTGCAGCCATTTGTTGGTCGGAATGGTAAACGTGGTCGGATAGTAAGCATTGCTGCCACCTTTCCAGTTCACCAGCCAGAATTTTCCATCCACATGCCAAAGGCCGGGTGAAGCAGAACCGCCGGATGTTACGGGGTGAAATTGCAAACTGTGTCCGCTGTTCTGGAAAAGTTTTTCATACATCACGTCGTACTCAATCGCTCCCTCTAATGGTGTCAGCGATTCGCTGTACTGTACTTCAGAACGAATACCCGAAGACACATTGGCAGGAACCGATTTAAAGGATCCGGGACCGTCTTTATAAACGGTGGTAGACAAACCGCCATTGCCCTGCTGACCGGAACCGTTGATGATATCCGATGTACTGTTGTAACCGGTGCTGTAGAGCAGTGTGCCATAGTTACCGGTAGCACCTCCACTAGCCGAAGCGCTTTTTACAGTCACCGTAGTGTTGGCACTGGCAGTAGCACCGCCATTGTCGGTTACTTTGAGTGTAAACACGTACGTGCCTGCTGTTGTCAGTCCACTGATCGCTGTTGTAGCGGATGAGGGAGACTGAATAGTGGCGGCAGGTCCTGAAGCCTGGCTCCAGGCCCATGATGCGATAGTACCATCCCGGTCAGTAGCCGTTCCGGTCAGCATGGCAGTACTAACCGGAAGTGTGATACTTTGATCTGTGCCGGCATTGACGTTCGGAGCTGCATTCGCGGTACCGTTTCCCTTCACACTCACGTGTACCGTATCCGTTGCACTGCGGCCGCGGCTGTCAGTTGCCTGCAGACGAAAACGATATTCACCTGCTGTCAACGCTGTTACGTTGGTAGAAGAGCTATTCGGAGAACTGATAGTGGCCGTGGCTCCGGTTTCCTGGCTCCACTTGAACGTCCGTGCCGTGCCGGCTGTAACGGTTGCTCTCAACGTAACTGAATTGGTGGGAAGTGTAATCGTTTGATCTGCTCCGGCAGATACGGCAAACGATCGTGAAGTTCTGCCTGCCGAATCCGCTGCTTCATCTACTGCCTGGGCAGCGTTTTCAGCTTCTTTAGAACAGGCAGCAATAAGAGTAAATACGCACAAGACGGCGATGATGGGCATAAAAAGCCCTGTTGTTTTTCTGTTAGCGGTGTTCATAAAATATTGTTTGAGTCGCCAAAAGTCAATAACAATGCCAGTACTGCTTGCGCCCGATCAATAAAAAATAAAAACCGTCCGGGAGGGAATATCTACGCTTGAAGTAATAGTGAACGAAATGTGAAATCGTGAAATAGTGAATGGTGAATGGTCAATTGTGAATAAACAGCCAACGCTTTACACACTTATCACTTAATACTTGTTACTTACTACTTACTACTTATTACTTATTACTTATTACTTACTACTTATTAGCACAACCTTGCTAACTTCGTATTTCTAAACGATCTCCACATGAAATGTCCGAATTGTAATGAAACTCTGGTAATGGCCGACAGACAGGGCGTAGAAATTGATTACTGCCCGCAATGCAGAGGCGTATGGCTCGACAAAGGTGAGCTCGATAAAATCATCGAACGATCAGCTCAATACAATTCCAGCGCGCCCGATTCTTCCAATTCCTTTCCTGCAGACCAGGGATACCATGAAAAAGATTACAAAAAACAAGATTATCCGCAAAAGAAAAAAAGAGGCGGCTTTCTCGGCGACCTTTTTGATTTCGATTGAGGACGTGAATCGGCAATCGTCATCCCGAAGCCTCGGGAGTGAATAGGTGAATGGTGAATAAGTCAATAGTTCAATAAGTGAATATAACTGCCATAACGCGTACACACTTATTACTTATTACTTACTACTGGCTATTTCACTTATAACGGCTGTATAACGAAGATCATCCCGCTTCCTGAAAACCATCATCTCCGCTCCTTTGCCACAATAGTACCTTTGCCGTTTCAAATACCAGAAACATGGCAGTTGTTTATTCCTCTCCCGCAGAAGCTGTACAACACATAAAAAGTAATGATCGCGTTTTTATCCATGGTAGTGCCGCTACGCCACTTACACTTGTGCAGGCACTGCTGGCACGGGGTGGAGAAATAACGGATGTGGAACTGGTGGCTATCAGCACCTTCGGGCATATCGACTGGGATCATCCGCATATCCGGAAAAACTTCTACCTCAATTCGCTCTTCGTTTCCGGCAATGTGCGCGAATGGGTCAACAGCGAATCGGGTGATTATGTGCCTGTTTTCCTCAGCGAAATCCCGAATCTTTTCCGCAACGGATACCTGCCGCTGGATGTTGCACTGGTACAGGTATCTCCACCGGATATACATGGCTATTGTTCGCTGGGCACCTCGATCGATGCGGCGCGCTGTGCTGTGCAGGTAGCTGCCAAGGTAATTGCACAGGTCAATCCTAATATGCCACGGACACACGGCGATGGCCAGGTACACGTATCCAGGTTTGCTTCGATGATCTGGGATGAGTCATCTCTCCCTGAAGTCAACTATGCCGAAAAAGTGGATGCCGCTTCGTTGCGGATCGGCGAACATGTAGCGGGATTAATCGAAGATGGCTCTACTTTGCAAACAGGCATTGGCGCTATCCCCGATGCGGTACTGGCACAACTTGGCAATCATAAAGGTCTGGGTATTCATACCGAAATGTTTTCTGATGGCATTGTGCCATTAGTGGAAAAAGGTGTGATCACCAACGAACATAAAAAAGTACATCCCGGAAAGATCGTAACAAGCTTTATCGCCGGCACACGCAAGGTGTATGATTTTGTTCATGATAATCCGGCCGTGGCTTTCATGGATGTTTCCTTTGTCAACGACACTTCCGTGATCCGACGCAACCCGAAAGCAGTTGCCATCAACAGCGCCATCGAAGTAGACCTCACCGGTCAGGTCTGCGCCGATTCGATTGGCATTTATCAGTACTCCGGCATTGGCGGACAAATGGATTTCATGCGCGGTGCTTCTTTGTCCGAAGGCGGCAAACCCGTTATTGCCTTGCCCTCCGTTACCAGCAAAGGCATTTCCCGTATCGTGCCCTTACTCAAACCAGGTGCGGGCGTGGTCACTACACGCGGACATGTACATTATATTGTTACCGAATACGGCGTGGTAAACCTGTACGGCAAGAATATGGAGCAACGGGCCAGGCTCCTCATCAACATTGCCCATCCCGATCAGCGCGACATGCTGGAGCGCGCCTATTTTGAGCGTTTCAGAAAAATATTTTAGCCAGATTCCATTTTTCCGGGTACGTACCCAAAAAAACGGCTTTCCGGCGGTCTGAGATGCGTTCAGATTGTTATCTTGTGGCATGACCGCCTCATTTGCCCAGCTATTGCTTGCCCTGCTGGCCGGTATCGGCCTGATCATCGTATTGACCGTACGTTATCGCGTACATGCATTCCCTGCACTTTTTTTAGCCTGCCTTGTGGTAGGCCTGGGCGTGGAAATGGCTCCGATGGACATTATCCAAACCATGAAAAAAGGTTTTGGCCACATCATGCAAAGCCTTGGGTTGGTGATTATACTCGGTACACTTCTTGGTTCGATTATGGAACACAACGGCAGCACACGCGTAATGGCCGCCGCGATCCTTAGATTGGTTGGTGAAAAACGTGCTGCAACAGCCATGGGTATTACCGGCTTTATTGTTGGCCTGCCTATCTTTTGCGATTCCGGATATATTGTATTAAGTGGTCTGAACCGTTCCGTCGCGCGCAGAAGCGGCGTTTCCATTGTCGTGCTGTCCGTGAGCCTTGCATCGGGCCTGTATGCCGTCCATTGTCTTATTCCCCCGCATCCGGGCGCAACGGCAGCAGGAAGCATTATCGGCGGCAGCATGGGCATGCATATTCTTATCGGCACACTCGTAGCTGTTCCCGCGGCACTCGCCGGATGCGCATGGGCGCGTTACATGGGAAAGAAAACGCCCACCAGCGAGGAAAGTTTTATTGATGAAGAACAGGAAGAACTACCGGCCATGGCTCCATGGAAAGCTTTTCTGCCGATCATTGTACCGATCGCATTGATCGGTGCCGGTGCCTTCAGCGGATTGGAAGGCGGGAATGCCGTGTTGAAAATACTTGGTGAACCCGTCATTGCGTTAGCCATTGGCGTTACCCTTGCCCTGGCCACCAGCACGGGCCGCCGCCATGCAATGGGACGGCTGATGGGTGAGGCTGCAGAAAAAGCCGGCGGCATTCTCGTCATCATTGGGGCAGGCGGCGCTTTTGGCGCCATACTCGCCACCACCAATATCGGCGAACATCTTCAACAAGCGTTGCCATTAAGCAGTCTTGGTTTACTGTTTCCTTTTCTCCTGACTTTTGTATTGAAGACCGCGCAGGGTTCGTCTACCGTGGCCATCATTACTGCTGCCTCTATCGTAGCTCCATTGATGGGCGCATTGGGATTAGATAGTGAAAACGGGAAACTGCTTTGCCTGCTGGCGATGGGTGGCGGCTCCATGATGGTGTCACACGGCAATGATGCTTACTTCTGGGTGATCAGCAAATTCTCTTCTATCGATATGCGACCGATGCTGAAGGTTTATTCCGTGGCAACCATCATCATGGGATTAACCACCATTTTTGTTGTCTGGTTGCTTTCTCTTTTTATGTTGTGATCATCGTATCAATGTAAACGTTCCTTTCAGCAGTTTCCCCGATTGCTTGTCGGCCCGTATGACGTACACATACACACCTGTCGGTTGCAACTGTCCCTTGTAACGGCCATCCCAAGCCTGAAAGAATCCTTTCGATTCATAGATCTTTTCACCGTTACGATTATAGACGGCCACATAAGCATCGGGATATGCCTGCAGTGCAGGAATATCCCAGCGATCATTGAGGCCATCACCATTGGGTGTAAATCCTGTCGGCACATATATATCCGAAATAACCCGGGCATATACACTGTCTTTTGCAGAACAATTGTTCACCGGATCGGTAGCCACGATGTAGTACAGACGCGTGATGTCACTGCTGACCGATGGCTGCAACACTGTTGCGTTGCTGAGCGCTGTTGCAGGCGACCATGTATAGTTGTAAGCTGTAGTATTGTCTGATGTAGCGAGCAATGGCTTTGATTGGCCCGCCTGTAAAAAAATATCCGGTCCGGCATCTACTACCGGTGCCGGTGCTATCCGTACCGGAACCGTATAGGGCATCGAGCCACATCCTTCGTCGGAATGAACAACAAGCTGCACATTGTAGGTGCCCGCTGCAGCAAAACTGCGCCGGAACGGCGGCACTTGTGTGCCTGTACCATCACCGAAATTCCATTGCCATACGCGGATACCGGTTGCCACAGACGCCTCGAACAAAACAGGATAGTTGCTGCAAAGCGTGTCTTGTTTAACAGTGAACGTAACGGCAGGATTTACATGAATACGTGGTATTACACGGCTGACCGTGTCACTGCTGCATCCTCCGATGATTACCGCATGTTTTACGGTAACGCCGGGTGCCGATGCAGGATAACTGTGGTTGGCGACATACGTAACCGTACTACTCTCTTCATTACCATCTCCGAAATTCCAATACCATTGCGTAGCTCCTAGTCCGGTAATAACGGAAGAGGTAAACCTGAAAACACTGTCCGCACAAGCCTTCCCTGTTATGTCGAATGAAACAGATGGCTTATCGGTTATCTGTAACGTTTTCCGGAGCGTATCACTGGTGCATCCGTTATCACCGGCAACAACAAGTTTCACTTCGTAAAGTCCTGCAACATCATAGCTGTGGTCAAAAACCGCAGCATCCGTACGTTCTTCTGTATGCGTATCGCCAAAATCCCAATACCAACGCGTAAGTACTCCCGTGACCGCATCAGACGCATCCGTAAATATTACCGGGTTGGCGAGACAAGAAACGGTAGCGGCATTAAAATATGCTATGGGCGATTGGTTCACCGTCACGCTTTTACGGACGGTATCGCTTAAACAACCATTGGTGGATTTTACAACAAGACTTATTTCATAGTTGCCCGCAGCAGCATAACGGTGATGAAAAGGTGTTGCGGTTGTTTTCACCTGCCGGTTGCCATCACCAAAATCCCAATGCCACTCGGCAATCGTACCCGCACTCACTGCCGACCGGTCTTCCAGTCTTACTGAATCACGCGAACATATAGCAAGAGGATCGGCAAAATCTGCAACCGGCGCATCAAGAACAGTGATCTGTTTTGTCGTATCGCCTATGCATCCGTTCGTAGCGATCACAGTATATCGTATGTTCTGCGGACCGGCCGCTGCAAAACGTTTGACCGCGTCGCGGGTAGTTTGCGTGGTGTTATCTTCAAACAGCCAGGTATAACGGTCGATGGAAAATCCATTGGCCGTTATGATCCCTGTGAAGTTCACGTCATCCTGGAGGCACAAAGCAGTGCCGGCTGAGAAATCTGCTTCAGGCCCTTTCTTTACGACTATTTTCAACCGGACTGTTTCCGTATGACTGCAATTGTCGATATCGGGCGAAGTGTAGGTTACGGGGATATAGTATGTACCCGGATGATCAAAAACAAAATCTTCCTGCAAAGTATAATAGTAATAACGGCGGCCATTGATAAACCCGGAACCGGAAGGTATGGGATTGGCAATAACTGAATCTGCATCCGGGTGCATGCCAGGCACCTCACTCAAGTGCCAGCGGATATCCGTTGCCTGGTAAGCGATCTTCGCCGTGATACGCGCTGGTGTTTTAACACAGGTAAACGTATCCGCCACTCCCGAATTATTCAACACATTCTGCACCTCACTCACGGCGTTGAGGTTATTGATCAGGCAGCCCACATTGTATCCATAACTTTCAAATATGCCGAGGCCATAAACAGTAGCGGTGAAAGTTGAATCAGAAGTAATGCTGTGCTGTGCTCCAGGGCCTGTCAATCGCGCTACCGCCACTGAGTAGGCCGGGTTATAAGGGTGCGCAATAATATTGGCTGCAGGCAACGGATTACCATCCACCCGGAGCGAACTTATCCCCGCAGCGGGCAGCAGAATGTTGACATAGTTATAATCGATGCCATAGTTCCGCGAATTATAAAACAATACTTTTTTCATCCCCTGCTCGATGGGACTTAGATAAAACATTTCAGGGTCGCCATAACCGAGCGGGTTGGATCCGCTGCACTGGTTTACATTGGTCATGTACTGCGCTACCAATACAGGCTTATCCGCTTCAATGTATTCGCCTGAGGTGCTCGTATATTCGTAATAAAAATTATTGATCAGTCCCGTCATCACCACGCCATTTTTTTTCACCACGGTAGCCGGATCCTGTACGGCCACACGGTAAATACTTAGATTGGGTGCCGTAACATTCGTGTTGAAATTATTAAGCGTATGGTAGGTGAGATAACGCGTACCCCATGCATTGGCGGGAAATACCTGTTGGTGCATGAACTCACCGCCATCGCCTTGACAAAGGCGTATGCCACTCGATCCGGAAAACACACCCACCGGATGACACTTACCATCTGCGCCTGCTATGGACACGATCTTGCTCCCGGTCATATCTTTGCTGGCTCCCTGCGCCGAGCCATCGAACACGGCTTTTCCAAAAACATTATAGATCTCACCTTTGTTGAGATTAACAGTATAAGTATGCCCAGGAAGCCAACCTCCCACGGTTGTGTCGGAGGGAGTAATCTCAAGCCTGGTGCCGTCTTCCGATGCTACCACAAAAAACCAGGAATACCAGTCGCGCACATTGGAAGCATTCTGCGAATAGTTGATCGAATAATAGGTATAGCCATAGCTCTCAACGGGCATCAGCATCGTTGCTCCCGATAGTTGTGAGCGATATTGGTGTGCATATACAACAACGGGCACATCGCTTACGATATGGATTCCTCTGTCCGATATTCCTTCGTTGAAAATGCGCGCATCTCCTGCACCACTCTTGGGTATCTCGATAGAAAAATCTACAGAATTGGCAGGAATATTAACAGTCTGCGACCAGGGTGTATTGTTAACGGATACAGTGACCTGCGCCGCTTCCTCTGTGCTGATATAAATCACAAGCGTTTGACTGTTGACGGGCATTTCGTTCGTAAAATGATAGTTGTACCCGTATCCCAGCCAGAATTCCTTTCCGCGATTTGATTTATCCTGCGCTGTCAGGACAATGCTCAGCAGAAGACTTATAAGCAGTAAGCAGTTTTTAATCATGAGCACCTTTGCATTGATGAAGGCGTTCCAAATTAACCATTAATATAATTCCGAAACCTGCACCCAGCCTGTATTTGATCAAACAAATCAAAATTGAGTGTATCTACTCAATTCTATAATCAAGTGTTTATACCCAGAAACAACCAAGAGCACAACTGTAATTTTAGACACCGGAAAATTCCTGCTTTCATCCCGTCCGTCCGGCAACCCGGACCAAACCAAACACTAATTCAAAATGAGAAAAATGGGTACTAAAAAACGTTTGTTCTTTTTCCTGCTGCTTGTGCTGGGAGGCGTTCTGCCTGCACTATCCCAACTAGATAATTCCCCCTGGCGATTCAGTAATCCAAAACCATTTGGTTTTACCGTACTCGATATGTCCTTTGCCGATGCCAGCAATGGCATTGCCGTTGGCGCTGCAGGGGGCATAGCTAAAACTTCTGATGGTGGAGCTACCTGGCAATATGCTGCCTTCACTTTTACCGATGCCTCTAATATGCTTATCCGTCCCAGCTTCGCGGGTGTGCATTTTGTAACGCCTGCAGTTGCGTACGCGGTGGGCAATAGCGGTTTACTGGCTAAGTCAACAGACGGAGGTTTGAACTGGACGGCTATCAGCAATCCTTTATTCAGCAATGCCAAAAGTATCAATACCGTTTATTTTGTCAATAAAGACACCGGATATATCGCCGGGCAGCCGAATGGCACAGACCCCGCCCCCAAATTATATTTCACCCGCAACGGAGGTTCTACCTGGGACTCTATCGCTGCGCCGGTAGGTCCCAAAACGCGCATCGGTTATGTCAATAATCCAACACGCCCTGCAGAGCTGGTAGATGTGACGGCTGCTGGAAAAGAAATCTATAAGATCATATTTGTAAACGACTCGGTAGGTTATATCGCCGGATCCGGCACCAACTCGCTTCCTTATACCAACGTCAGCGGCGGCACCTCTACTACATCCGGAGGATCGGCCTGTCTGCTTTGGAAATTTGAAAAAGGACGCCTGACCGATTATTCACTCAGCAAAGAGCGAACGGGCTTTACCGGTGTCAATACAACCACCGTTACCAGCACCACACTCTACAACGCACTCACTCCTTCACAACAAATAATGCGCGCTATCCGCCCCATCAACGACTCGTTGGTGGTAATAGCTTCCTTCAACAACTCTATTGTCGCCAGCATCCGCACCGGCAGAGCCGATAGCACCGAAAACCTCGCACAGCCGGGTGTTTACTTCAAGGGGAAATATGAAATGCTGAACTACCCTTTCCCACCGCTTAATTATCCGCCCATCCCCGCCGTGCCCGTACTGCCCAATTCCAATATGTACCACATCGCCAAAACAGCCGATGGCAAATTGGTAATCCCGTCTTTCGGCGGACAGGTAGCGGTATCATCCGACACCGGCCGCAACTGGACCCTGCAGAAAGTGTTTGACCCAACCATGTACCACGCCAACAATCTACTGTCGGCCGTATCGGTAACCCCTGGTGGCAAAGTAATTGTTGCAGGAGCCAATGGTGCACTGGCAGATTCCGCTACAGGCGGCCGCTGGCAGAACACAGCCAATTATACTTCTGTTACCTTAAATGCAAGCTACGACAAGATAAAGTTTGCGGATTGCAACAACGGCATTGCAGCAGGCGGCGGTCAGTTCACCGTTACACGTGACGGAGGTAAAACCTGGATTGACAAAATCCGGACAGACTTTGTCAACAGCTACATTTATGTCACCGACCTGATCTATGAAACCACGAGCCGTGTATTGATCAGTACTTCGCACGGATTTGTTTATACCTCCGCCGACCAGGCGTCTACAATAGATCCGATCTTCGCAGACTCTTACTACGATCCCAATTATGGCTCCGGACAGGTAACGGCTCTTGCCAGCGCCGGTAACACGCATATATGGGCCTTTGGCTATCGCAATGGTCCTGCAAGCATGCAGGAAAAAACCATGCTGTTCCGTACGGCAGACGGAGGTCTTACCTGGGATACTATCAAGGCATGGCCGCTGGGAGCCAATGCAGCAAGCATTACCGAAGCTAAATTTCAGAATACAACGCTGGGTTATGCCGCTGGTGGCAAAGGCCGTGTATTCAAAACAACAGACGGAGGTAGCACATGGACCGATATCAGTCCCTTCCCTTCACTCAACACCACCATGATCTACAGCGATATCCAGGTGCTGAATGATCAGACCGTATTTGTAGTAGGAAATGGTTTCCCCCGTAAAGTTGTTTACCGTACAACGGATGGTGGTGCCACCTGGACAGACATTTCTCCTGTACTATCCAATGTCAATTTTGGAAACTACAACGCAATACTGATGCATGATGTGAATAATGGTTATGTCATTTCAGTAAGCGGTATGTTGTCCACCACTAACGGCGGCACCTCCTGGAAGACAGAATTCTCTCCTTCCAATGGTTTCCTCAGTGCCTGCTTCCGGGATAAAACAGTACCGGCAGGTACGCAAATGGCCAACCGCAAAGTATTTCTCGGAACCATGACGGTAGGCTTCGGCACCACACCCGGAGGTCATATTATGGAATACGGCAAAGCAATTGACGTAGATCTTTCAGCCACCACCAACATCACGAACGCTTCGTGTACACAACCTGCAGGTGGCGCCGTTACTATCACAGCAAGAGGTGGTATTGCACCTTATACTTATAGCATCAACGGCACCGACTTCCAGGCTGGCAATAGTTTCACAGGTCTGGCGCAGGGAACAAGAACAATCACTATCCGCGATGCAGGTTGTCAGCAGATCACCCGCACCGTCGAAATCGCTTTTACCAATGACCTTACACTCACTGTTGCACCGGCTGATACAGTGGTTTGTGCAGGTGCACCCGTTACCTTCCGTACAAACAGTAATGCCGGCACCTATGGCTGGTCGCCCGCAACAGGTTTGACCAACGCCGCAATGGCCAACCCAACGGCCACCGTAAACTCTCCGGTAACGTACACCATTACTGCCACCCTTAACGGATGTACAACCACGGCACAGGCAAGTATCGGCATCAAACCGGCACCTTCCGTGAATGCCGGAAGCGATCAGACCATTGTAAGTGGAGATGTGGCACAACTCAACGCCACTGTTACCGGCATTGCCAACAGCATTGCGTGGACTCCGGCAGGCACGCTTACAGGGGCCAACACGCTCACACCACAGGCACGTCCGGCGGAAACAACCACCTATACCATCACTGTACGGAACAGCGACAACTGTACATCAACCGACGATGTAGTGGTAATCGTATTGCCCTATTGCCTGAAACCCATGAAAGCCTTTACACCGAATGGCGACGGCTTCAACGATCGCTGGATGGCAACGCAAGGCAGCAGTTGTACCGATCAGGTAATGGTGAAAGTGTTCAACCGCTATGGATCAGCGGTGTATACCAATGATTACTATCAGAATGACTGGGACGGCAATTACAAAGGCAACAAAGTAGCCGATGGAACCTACTACTACGTCATTACCTACAAACTGATCAATGGTAAAACAGTAACACTGAAAGGCGACCTGACCATCTTACGTTAACAACCAAACTGAATGAAAATGAAAAAATATATTCTGACAACTGTCATTGCCCTTATAGCAGCAGCAGGCAATGCACAGCAACTGCAGACCTCCTCTCACTATGATCTGCAGGGTATCCTGCATAATCCGTCCATCGCCGGCGTTCAGCAATCCCCTTCGGTAAAGGGGATGCTGGGAGGCAGCTACCGGCAGCAATGGAGCGGCATCAGCGGCAGTCCGCGCACACTCAACCTGGTGGGTTCGTTTAAACTGGAAGACCTGAAGGCCGGCATTGGCGGTTATATTTTCAGCGATAAAACCGGACCAACGTCCAGAACGGGTATCGATCTGGCTTTTGCCAAGCACATCCCGTTGAACAATGATGCGGTTTTCTCACTGGGCATAGATGCACGGATGCAGCAGTATGCGGTAGATATGGAAAAACTGAGCGAGTCACTCGGCAACGACCCTTTGCTCGCCGGCAACGATAATAAATTCAAGTTTGATGCGGGATTCGGCATTTCATTCACCACACCGAAGTTCCAGATCGGAGCGGCCGTGTCGCAGTTGGTACAATCGAAGCTGGATTTCTATAAAGGAGACCTGAACCGCTCAGCCGAAGGACGTCTTTACCGTCATTATTACCTGCACAGCCATTACAAATGGAACGTAGACGATGCCACCACTATTACACCGCATGTATTGGGCATCTACCTTCCCAATGCCCCGTTTGAATTTACCGGCGGTGCGCGGGTAGAACACCGCGAATTGTTCTGGTGGGGTGTTGGCTACCGGATCAGACAGGGCTGGCTGCTCAATGCAGGCATTCATTTCATGAAAAAATTCTCGGTAGGATACAGCTATGATATTTATAACGCTCCAATCAGCGAATTCAATGCGGGACACAGCGCGCATGAAGTGCTGTTGCGTTTCAATTTTCTCAAGTAAGCAGATACCAGGTCTCAGGAAAGCAGCACGCCGCAAGGTGTGCTGCTTCATTTCCCTGACTAATTATCAGGTTAAGGTTTCCGGAGCGTATCGTCCGATGTTGTAATTTAGTTAAATGACTGACTGCCTGTATAACCCTGCGGACAAACAACGAAATCGTTTTTCGTTCAACAAACTGCGAGGTAAAAAAATATCTTCACTGACTGCACTGCTGTTGGGTTTATTGGCCGCGTTGAATACATTCTCCCAGAAAACCGCTCCTGCCGCATTAAAGGGAATCACGGACACTTCCGTTATCATGTCGCAGATCCGCGAGGGGAGCAACCTTACCGAGCGATTGCCACAGGAAGCCTTTAAATACCTCTCCGTTGCCCTGGAAAACAGCCAGGCTGCCGGTTTTGAAAAAGGTATGGCGCTGGCATCTGCCAAACTGGGTGCCTGGTACTTTGGTAATGATGTAGGCAAATCAATCGAACTGGCTTCGGATGCGCTGCGCAAATACGACATCGCACGCTGGGGTTCTATCGATGAAGTGGCCCGCGTACATCTTCTGCTGGCACAGGCCTATGATGAACAAGGAAAAACAGATTCCTCCGCTTACTATTACTACCTGCTGGGCGCGGAAATGGAAGAAGGAAATATAACCGAGCCGCAATTTGCCATCGATGTATTTACCAAGCTTGCCATTTTCTGGATCAATCTTGACTACGGCAGCTACAACAGTATTGAATACAAAAAAACAATACAACGCTTCGTGGAGAAAGTGCGCGATGCGGCATCGCGGATTAAAGACAGTGCCGATGCCAACAGTACCGTTTACTTTATCCAGGGTGCCTATTACCACGGAATAAAAATGTTTGACAGCGCACGTTACTACTATCAGACTTATATCCGTGAACGCGAAAAACTTGACAAACTCACCCTCAGCCGTCGCATATCCACACTGGCCAATATTGCCGACACTTATCTGCAGGAGGAAAATCCGGGCAAAGCATTTGAGTATATCACCAACATCCGCAATCTCGGCGACCAGCCGCAGAATAAGAAGTTCACCGCCTTTTATCTCTCCTTCACAGACCTGCTGGAAGCCAAGGCCCGTTACCAGCAGAAGCGTTACGAAGATGTAATCACCATACTGAATAAAACCTGGGCAGAGTTACCGCTGACAGGCACACATCTGCGCAATGAAGTAGTGGAGTCTTATGAAATTTACGCCAACGCCAATGAAAAGCTCGGCAACTTCAAACGGGCATTGGAATACAAAAACATTTTCATCAAACTGAATGACAGCCTGGCCCGCCAGGAGCGGCTGGACATGATCACGCGACTGGAGATCCGTAACCGCATGGCGGAAAAAGACAAACAGCTTGCATTGCAGAAGCTCGCGCTTTCGGAAGCCAACAGCCGTTTGCGCGACCGTAACTTCTGGATCGCTGGCATTTCCTTCTTTGCACTCTGCGGCGCCATCATTTTTGGTTTGTGGCGCAAAAAAAATATTGACAAACAAAAGCTCCAGGAAGAACGGATCGGCAGCCTTCAGCAAAAGATCAAGATCGAACGGCTGAAAGCTTCCATTGCCGGAGAAGAACGGGAACGTACCCGTATAGGAAGAGAATTGCATGACGGCATCGGGGGACTGCTGTCCGTAGCGCGGATGAATTTTGAACTGGCTAAAAAAGTGAAAGGCATGGAGGAAAACGAAGATTTTACAGACGGCCTCCGTCTGCTCGAAGACGCAACGGTGGAGCTCCGCAAAGCCGCTTACAACCTGATGCCGGAAGTTTTACTCAAACTCGGACTGGCAAGCGCAGTGCAGGCGTTCTGCGAAAAAATGATGAGCAAAAGCGATACGACCATTACCCTTCAGGCGCTCGGCGACACCAACCGCGCCACTACCATCTATGACCTCTCTATTTACCGGATCATACAGGAACTTGTACATAATATTATCAAGCACGCAAAGGCGCAGCATGCACTTGTGCAGCTCAACTATCATGAAGACGGTTCACTCAGCGTCACGATCGAAGATGACGGTATCGGGTTACCGGAAGAAGCATTTGAAAAATCTTATAGCATGGGATTGCGTAACGTAAAGGAAAGAGTAAATGATCTCGGTGGAAAGCTCGATATCCAGAGTTCCCCCGAATCAGGCACCAGCATCTATCTTGAATTTGAATCTTACCACGAAAACGAAGACAACCATTAAATCATGATCAATATTGCCATAGTAGACGACCAGGTCATTATACTGCAGGGACTTCAGAAAATCCTTGCCGATGCTCCGAATATCCAGGTGGAAGACGTGTATTCCAATGGAGACGCCTTACTCGAAGGGTTGGAAAAGCGTCAGCCCGATGTGTTATTACTGGACATACAGATGCCAGGCAAATCAGGTTTTGAACTCTCTGAGATCATTGCAAGAAAATATCCCAAAATCAAAATGATCGCACTTACCAACGTGGATGTGCTGATACAGGTGCGGCAGATGCTGCAGAAAGGATGCAAGGGATACCTGCTGAAAGATGTGAGTCCGGAAGTGCTGATAAAAGCCATTGAAACCGTACATGAAGGCGAAATCTTTTTGCAGGAAAATTTCAAATCGCAGTTACTCAACAGCCTTGCCGGGCAGCCTTCCCGTCAGATGATCACCCGGCGAGAAAAAGATATTCTGAAACTCATTGTGGAAGAACACACCAACCAGGAAATAGCGGGAAAATTATTTTTAAGTCTCCGCACGGTTGAGAACCACCGCAACAACCTGCTTCAGAAATTGAATGTAAAAAATACAGCCGGTTTAGTGAAAGTGGCCATCCATGAAGGCCTGGTGTGAGGTGGTAAGTATTAAGTTTTAAGTATTAAGTGATAGGTTGCAGGTAAGTGCGTAAGGCCGGTACTTCGGACTTAGGTTATAGGTGATAGGCACTATATTCAGGTTTGCTCCCTGAGGTCCCCGAAGGGCACGAACCCTGTCCGTAGCCGCGGGCCGTTCATTCACTTATTGACGATTCACCATTCACGATTGACGACTCACGATTCACAATTGACCAATAAAAAAAGGGCACAACATAATATTGTACCCTTGAATCAGTTGAAAAGCTATTCGCTTATTTCACGTGCTTGCTTACAATCTTAGCCAGGTCGAACATAGACACCTGGTCTTTACCGAACAAACCTTTCAGTTTGGCATCAGCGTTGATCATACGTCTGTTCTTTTTGTCCTGGAGATTATTTTTCTTGATGTAGTCCCAGATCTTTTTGATGATCTCTGTACGGGGCAGAGCTTTGGTTCCGATTACTTCTCCGAGTGTTGCGCTTGGAGTCAGAGGAGCCATGAAAGCTGCATTTGGTTTGCGGGCTGATTTTTTCTTCGCTGCTTTTTTAGGAGCGGCTGCTTTTTTTGGAGCGGCCTTTTTAGGAGCTGCTGCTTTTTTGGCGGCTTTCTTAGGAGCGGCCTTTTTTACTGCTTTTTTTGGAGCTGCTTTTTTCGCAGCTTTCTTTACTGTTGCCATGGTTATTAATATTAAATTAATGGGTTAATGACTAAATTTACAGCTTTTGGTATAGATGGATGCATAATTTTCCCACATTCAATCCACCTTTTTTTCAGCGGGCTTCTCCGGGGTATTTTACCTCCTGATTTTACCTGTGCCATCACTGTGAAATTAAAGGTATTATTTTCACCTAATATCCCCCACTTTTCTTAAAAAATTTCATCGCCGAAGCTGAGGGCATACGGTAACACTCGCGGGAAAACAGGTCGACACAAGCCCCCTGGCAACTCCGTTATTGCTCCACACTCCCCTCCTCTCTTATCTCCTAAAATACAAAGCCTTAAATCGCTGCCCCCCCCTGAAACACAGGAGTGGCGGGACTTTTGTACCTGGTTACCAAACAAACGAATCTATGCCCGACAAACGTACTATACCTCCGCAACACCAAAATCGCCAGCCGGGATTGGAGAAACAGATGCACCCCCAGCCCATTTACACCAATGATAAACCGCGTTTGGGACGCCTAAAAGACAAGGTAGCGCTTATCACCGGAGGCGACAGCGGCATCGGCCGGGCCGTCGCTATCGCCTTCGCCAAAGAGGGTGCTTCGGTCACCATTGCCTATTTGGATGAGCACGAAGACGCCCGTCATACAGCCGAGATCGTTGAGTGGTACGGCAGCAAATCACTGGTACTGGCAGCCGATATTACCAATGAAGATGCCTGCAAAAACCTGGTACAACAAACCCTCACCCATTTCGGGAAACTGGATATCCTGGTCAATAATGCCGCCGTTCAATTCCAGCAAAAAGACATCACCAACATTACGGCGGAGCAACTCGAACTGACCTTCCGTACCAATATATTTTCGCAATTCTACCTGGCAAAATACGCCGTACCTTATTTGAAAGAAGGCAGCTCCATTATTAATACCGCCTCTATTACGGCCTTTCGCGGCAATCCCGATCTGATGGATTACAGTGCAACCAAAGCCGCTATTATCGGCTTTACCAGGAGCCTCTCGCAGTCGCTCGTTTCCCAGGGTATACGAGTGAATGCCGTAGCACCGGGGCCCGTATGGACACCGCTGATCCCCGCTTCTTTTGATGAAGAAAAAGTGGCCGAATTTGGTAACGATGTACCGATGGGGCGTCCTGCAGAGCCGGTAGAAATTGCTCCTTGTTATGTATTTCTTGCCTCCGATGAAAGTGCTTTTATCACGGGACAGACATTGCACCCCAACGGTGGTACAGTGATCAATGCCTGATTATATAATGCTAAATAGGATTTATTATGAAAAAGATTTTTTTTGCAGGGCTCGTACTCTTCCTGCTGGCAGCTTGTAACAACAACCCAAACAGCAACCGGGATTCAAATGAGGTAGCACAAGACTCTACAATTCCGGGCAATAATCCGGCGAGCGGTCCTCGTATTGATACAGGAAATATTCCCTCCACCGACACGCCGTACAACCGCACCGACTCCGTGCCCATGCACCTTCAACATCAACAACCCAAACCCTGATCATTTATGACACTCTCGGCAACTTCCTTTTGCGATATATACAAACTTCAATTGCTGCAGGGATTTCGTGAGATAAGATTACGTGAGTTGCAGCAAAAGGCGGGCGATAGCAATCCTGCTATCGCCCAGTTTATGGACAACCTGGCCACTCAGGCCCGTCATTGCAGGAAAGAGATCGTCAGCCTGCTGAAAACGTCCATACGCCCGTCATTTGAGTTGTTAAATACCGAATGCTGGCACCCGATGTTCCACATGAGAGAAGTTCTTTTTACCAAAAGAAATGAAGTGTCGCTGAAAGAAGTAATCAGCCAGATCAATGAAACAACGGGGAATATCTACCGGCGCGTGCTCGATAAAGCAACAGGACTGCCAGGGATAGTCAGCGCTTTATTATCGCAACAACATTCCGACCTGCTGAAAGCGAGCCATCATTTTCCGATGGAGCCGGAAAGCCGCCGTTAAGCGGCAGCCGCACGCATTGGGGATATAGCGACACAATCCGTTGCCGATTGCACACTTTTGTCAGTTGAACAACAGCGGTATCCTTTACCGTTTAAAAGGCATAGCGTTTGATCAATCAATTGCATCTATTCATTTCAACAATTATTTATGATACAACGCGACGGTGCCATGATCAGTTTGTGGCAGGGAAATATATTCGCCTTTACACCGCAAAGCAAGGTTGATCCCCGGTTAGTATATGATGTGATCATCGTCGGCGGTGGCATCACAGGCATCTCCACTGCCCTTTCCCTGCAGGAAGCCGGAAAAAAATGCCTTGTATTGGAAAAAGAAATACCGGGCTTCGGCACAACCGGGGGTACCACGGCACACCTCAATACATTGCTCGATACACCTTATACCACAATTCAGAAAAACTTCAGTGAAGATGATGCAAAACTCACGGCCAAAGCCGCACAGGAAGCGTTGCGGCTGATCCATGAACGTGTTAATCGTTTCGCCATTCCCTGCGCCTACAAAGAACAACAGGCTTTCCTGTACGCGCAGAATGAAGAACAGGAAAAAGAACTGGCTGAGATCGCCAAAGCATCGGAAGCGGCGGGAATCGACCTCACGTATACTACCGAAATCCCTTTCCCGATCCCTTTTACAAAAGCTATACAGGTTAATGGCCAGGCGAGCTTCAGCCCCCTGCATTATTTATATGGCATTGCTGAAGCCTTTGAAAAAGCCGGTGGCACCATCGTTGAACATTGTCGGGTAACCGGAGTGGAAGAAACAGAACCTTTAAAGATCACCACAGACGCAGGCACCTTCAAAGCGCGGGATTTGATATATGCCACGCATATTCCGCCGGGAGTAAACCTGCTTCATCTCCGATGCATGCCTTACCGCAGTTATGCCATGGCCGTCACTTTGCAGGACGATGAGTATCCCGACGGGTTAAGCTATGACATGGTCGATCCCTATCATTATTTCAGATGCCAGGAAATAAATGGAAAAAAATACCTGATCGCAGGCGGCAAAGACCACAAGACCGGCCATGAAGAAAATACGCGGCATTTATTTGAAACGCTGGAAGCCGTTGTACAGCGCTATTTCAATGTAAAAGAAATTGCATATCGCTGGTCATCGCAATATTATGAACCGGCGGACGGACTACCTTATATCGGACATCTTCCCGGGCATCCGCAAAATATTTATGTGGCAACAGGCTTTGGCGGAAACGGCATGACTTATAGTAACGTGGCCGCGATCACATTAACGGGTTTATTGACCGGCCGAGACGATCGCTATGCAAAATTGTTTAACCCGAACAGGCTTAAACCGGTGGCCGGTTTTGTCAATTTCATTCAGCACAATGCCGATGTGGTAAAACAATTCGCAGGAAAAATTTTTTCCGGTGAAAAAATAAGCGGATGGTCAGCACTCGCCCGAGATGAGGCAAAACTCATCAAAGAAGAAGGACAGAAAATCGCTTTATATAAAGATGACAAAGGAATATTACATGGCGTCAACCCATCCTGCACGCACTTGCATTGCGACGTAAACTGGAACAATGCCGAACAATCCTGGGATTGCCCCTGTCACGGTGCCCGTTATTCAATGGATGGCAAAGTGCTCACCGGGCCTGCCGACCGCGACCTGGAAAAAATTGCCCTGGAAAATCCCGGAAATAAAAAACATCCTTAGTCTTCTATCAATTCCCATGCACTTTGATAGGCGTTTTGCCCTTCTGCATAACTGATAAAGCCCGCATAAAAAGGATATTGCGAGAGAGTGGCACTGTCGCCGATCACCACCAGTTTTTTGCGTGCCCGCGTCATCGCCACATTCATGCGGCGAATATCCGTCAGGAAGCCAATGCGGTTTTCGGTATTGCTGCGGGTAAGGCTGATATAAATGATGTCACGCTCTTGTCCCTGGAAACTGTCGATGGTATTAACAGTGATCGACGGGCGGTAGGGAGCCAGCGCAGGCTGGTGATTCAATGCATCCTGCAACCACTCTACCTGCCGGCGATAAGGGGAGATAATACCAATGGAAGGAAAGTTTCCCGCTTCATGCGACGACAACAATTTTACCAGGTGATTCAGATGGCGGTAAAGAAAGGCGCCTTCTTCAGGATTGCTGGTCGCCGTACCATCCTGCTTTTCATCGAAACCGCAACCCGCCGTATCCACAAATAACAAAGGTTGGTCATCGGGAAAAAGGCGGTGATCCTTCACGCTTTGATGTGCCTGCAATGCATTGTGGTAAAAATGAGCAGACGAATAATGCATAATCTGTTCATGCATCCGGTATTGTTCATTCAGCATCACCACCGAAGACGGATGAATGGCGACCAATTTCTCCATTAATGTTTTTTCCAGGCCATTGGCCACAGCAGCTTTAACGGTTGGTGGCAACTGGCAATGGTCACCGGCCAGCACCAGCTTGCGCGTTTTGACGATAGGAATCCAACAGGCAGGTTCCAATGCCTGACCAGCTTCGTCGATCACCACCGTATCATATCGTAATGACCGGATAGCCGGATTCGCGGCTCCGACCAGGGTGGCTGTAATCACCTGCGCTTTATCCAGCAGATCCTGCAAAATGTATTGTTCGGTCTGGTCAACCTGTTTTAGCAATGCATAGGCTTCATCAAACAAAGCTTTGCGTTGTTCGCGTTCAGCTTTACCAAATTGCCTCTTGTATTTGTGCGCCATATTGCGAAACTCATTCGCCTGCTTTTTCAACCGGCCGATCTCTTTCATCGAAGGATGTGCCGACATTTTTTCATCCAATGTGAGCGAAGAAAGTCTTTCGGAAACACGTGCGGGATTACCAATCCGCAATACATTCAATCCCTGCGCAGCCAATCGTTCACTTAACAGATCAACCGCTGCGTTGCTGGGAGCGGTAACGAGCATGCGCGGGTTGCCGTTTTTCACCAATACTTTTATCGCCTGCACCAGCGTAGTTGTTTTGCCGGTGCCGGGAGGGCCGTGTACAATTGCCAGGTCTTCGGCCTGCAAGATCTTCTGAACAGCTTGTTGTTGGGAAGGATTGAGTGAAGGAATAGTTATTTCAAATGTTTCATGGTTGAATGCAGGCTGTGCAGCACCGGTGAGTACACGGACCAGTCGTCCGTCAGTTGCATTTTCTCCGAGCTTTGCAGCGCGTTGCAACGCGCTTTGCATTTCATCGTAACTATTATCATCAAAAAGCAGGTCAACGCCGAGTTTGCCATCGCGGGCCCAATCGGGCAGTTCGTCTGTTCGGAGCGAGAGACGGAGTTTGTTGCCGCCGACCCAGGTTACAATGCCTTCGGTCCTGTTTTCGCGCGGAGCATGATTGGAGAAAAAAGCGGCGGGCACGCCTGAGCGCAATTGATGCGGAAGATCCTGGTGCGTGGTACGTTCGAGTTCTACAGTCAGGTAATCACCTTTGCCAAATTCTTTATCCCGGATGGCAACGGGATACCAGCAAAGACCGTTGTCACGGCGTTCGGCTACGGAAGCATTGGCAGCCATCGTGGCATACATACGCTTATCTTCTTCGCGCTCGAGTTTCAGCAGGTCTTCCAGCTTCTTGAAATACTCCATCAGGCAAAAATACGGCGTGCCGGGATGTGTCAGGGGTACAGCACGTATTTGAGGCGCATTTTTTTGTAATTGCTTAGGCCGGGCTCCCAGGTACGACGGATCTCTTCGGCAGATTTGCCGGCCATTACCTGTTCTTTAAAAACACCGTTTCCGGCCAGCACTTCGATGCGTCCGATCTGTTTGCTTACCGACCGGTCGAAGAAACGCGCTTTATCGGGATATTGCTGATAAAGCTCCAGCATCCATTCGATCTGCACACGTTTCAGCTTTTTCAGTTTTTCCAGATCATATTTTCTGAAATCGCGGCCGTAGCACGTATCGTTCATGTGGAGCGGCGTTTCGCTCATACCGGGGATGCTGACAGGCGTAAAAGAAAAATCATATTGGCCTTTGAGTGCGGGAGCGCCCAAAACCGTAAAAGGGAAATGGGTACCTCTGCCCTGGCTGATGATCGTTCCTTCGAAGAGACAAAGTGTGGGATATAAAATAATACTCTCCTGTGTGTTGAGATTAGGCGAGGGAGGAACGGGCAACGTATAAGGCAGATCATGTTGATAATTAGCAACGGGAACGATGCGCAGGCGGCATTTTTTCTTACCCGGAATCCAGCCTTCGCCGTTGATCATCTGTGCAAACTCGGCTATGGTCATTCCGTGTGCGATAGGGATGGGAAATTGACCGATGCCTGATTTATATTCCATATCGAGAATAGGCCCGTCGATCAGGTAACCGTTGGGGTTGGGCCGGTCGAGGATCAGCAGTTCTTTGTTATTATCAGCGCAGGACTCCATTACATCGCGGAGCACATTGATATAAGTATAAAAACGGCAGCCGACATCCTGGATATCGAAAATAAAAACATCTACATCGGCGAGGTCGGCTTTGGTGGGTTTACGTTTATTTCCATAGAGGGAAATAACAGGTATGCCGGTAGCGGCGTCTTTTTCGTCGGCTACTTTTGCGCCGTTGCTGGCGTTACCGCGAAAGCCATGTTCCGGACCAAATGCCTTTACGATATTAATACCCCGGCTGAGCAGGCTGTCTACCAGGTGGCGCTTGCCGATGATGGTAGTAGGATTGGCGAGCACGGCTACTCTTTTCCCTTTTAAATAAGGCACATACTTTTCGGTCTGATCGGCACCTGTGACGATCGCTTTTGCGGGATCGTGGACAGGTTCATTAACCCCCGGGGTATTGAAGTTGAAAAGAGCGAGGCAGAAAGCAACGACGGGCCAATTCATAAACATAACAATCGGTATTAATGCCAATAAAGTTATAGGATCGTGCGGTGTTTTTGCGGGAAAAAAGAACGCAAAAAGCGGCACTGACGGAGAATGCCTCTGTTAAAATCTATGAAAAAAAATTGCTACCCGGTTAAATGCGCGTTATTCAGCAGCAGCAGGCAGCGCAATATTGAGTTCGGCTGCAATTTTCCGCAACTGATGGATGTGGCGTTGGGTGTGGACAACGATAAAACTGAGCCATTCCTGTCGCGTGAGTGCGCCGTTAACGGGCATTTCGAAATCCAGGCAAAGCAGGGAAAGGTCCAATTCTGCTGCTTTTTGTTGCAGCGTTTGCCAGATTTGGGTGAGCTTGTCGATGCTTTGTTGCGGATCGAAGGGACCATTGCCGGGTATGATGAAATCGGGCGACTCCATTTTGATGGTAAAATCGAGAAACATTTTGGCGATGCCTTCAGAAAGCGCGTCGGGATCACGGTCGGCAGGTTTAACATTGCCGTCGAGCAGGGCGGCGATATCGCAGGCTTTGGTGACATGATCGGTTACCTGGCCGGCGGTCCAGCCGGAGACTTTGGTGGATTGATTGAACGTGTGTGCATTGAAGGCTTTGATGATACCGACAAGCGTATCGGGTGTTTTTTTTAATTGTTGCTGGAGTGTAGGTATTTGCATAAGAGAAGTGTTTGAATGAAACACAAACCTAACCGGAAAAACCCGTTTCGATGGGGTGTGAATGCGGCGAATAGGCGGTTAAATACGACAGTTTTAAACTTACCCGTTTTTTATACGGCTATCGGGTTTTGGTGAAATTAATTTTGGGGTATTGTTCACCTTTTAAAATTTAATATGATGACAAGTATATCACAACGGGATCATGATGAACTAATAGCGGCATTTAAGAAGCAACGTGAACAACTTAAGAACTCTCCGGAAGTCAGACGAAAATCCCTTGTTAGAATAGGATTTGGAAATTATTGTGACGGGTCTGATGGAGAGATAAAAGATGCTGATAATTTCATCCCCTGTAGCTGCAAGTTCTGTGACAGCGAGAGAAAAAAACAATACGAAACAGCCGTTTTGCAGCATAGCCGTTTAGCAAGGAGTTGTGGCTTTTTCGAATAAACGGATCAACACCCGGCAAAAATCCTTCCATGCGATAACGTATCTCTTTTTTTTACCTCCGAGAAAATTAAACCATGTATCGATTTACCCCCGGGCTTACCCTCGGATTTCACGGATGCGATGAAAACATTCGCGATGCTGTTGTTAATGGAAGTAAAATGCTAAACTACAGCCGCAACAAATATGACTGGTTGGGATCAGGAATTTATTTCTGGGAGAATGATTATGAACGCGCGTTGGATTTTGCACAAAATCCCCTGCAAAAACGATCCGGCAACCAACGGTCCTAGGTGCCGTAATTGACCCTGACTACTGCCTGAATTTAGTGAATACGATGGATAGACGACTTATATTGGACTCCTATTCTATTTACAAACAACACTTATCAGGCATCCATAATAAAAACGATTTGCGAACGCTGGATTACCGGGTCATCGAGAACCTACATAACATGCGGCAATCTTTAAACCAACCCCCTTTCGAATCCATCCGTAATGCATTCACAGAAGGCCCTGAATTATATCCCGGCGCAGGTTTCAGGGAAAAAGATCATATCCAGCTCTGCATTCGCAACCCCAACTGCATAAAAGCCTTTTTTATTCATCATGACAGAACTATCCCCCCACCCTTGTTGGTGTTAACACCAACAAGGGCACCTACAACCCAAAGCAGGCATCAGAAATCTCAACGACTTTGCTGTTAACCCATATCATTTATGCTTTTTATTCCCAGACTTGAAGTAGATTGGCCTTCGTTAAATTAAGTATCATGACAGAACAACAAATCCGCCCGGCCGTTGCCGCTGCCGTTTTTAATAACCAGGGCCAGATTCTTCTTCAAAAAAGGAAAGATGTCAATCGCTGGGGACTGATCTCAGGTCACGTTGAATTTGGTGAAAGTGTTGAAGAAGCCATGCTGAGAGAGATAACGGAAGAAACAGGCACACAGGCACAACTTTTACGCCTTATTGGTGTGTATTCTTCTCCTTCATCCCAGACATACCATTACACCGATAAAACGGTTCAGTACATCACCACCTATTTTGAAGCACGCTTACAAAATGAGTTCCCCGAAAATTTTTCCAACGAAGAAACAGCAGCGCTTCGATTCTTTCATCCCGACCAGATACCCGCGAACGAACTCGCTCAGTTGCACCCCAACTGGCTTACTGACGCCTTAAGTCCCGCAACCGCCGTTTACATCCGTTGATGGCTATGTGGCTTCGCTTTAATATTTTTGCAATACATGTCTGCAACGCCTGTTAACGAAATCACACCCTTACGCACCGTACACGCCGTACGCTACGTAACACCTCTCCGCGAAGGCGGCTCACTGCCCGCCATCGCAGAAGCGGATGACGGTTTTCTGTACGTACTCAAATTCAGAGGAGCCGGTCAGGGTGTTAAAGCACTCATTGCCGATCTCATCGGCGCCGAACTCGCGAGACTGCTGGGCTTTAAAGTACCTGAGCTCGTTTCCGTTCAGTTGGACGCCGCATTCGGACGCACAGAACCCGATGAAGAAATCCAGGAATTGCTGCGCAAAAGCACAGGTCTCAACCTTGGTTTGCATTATCTCTCCGGCTCTATCACCTACGACCCTGCCGTTACACCATTGCCTGCAGAACTGGCATCCAAAGTGGTTTGGCTGGATGCCTTTCTCATGAACGTAGACCGGACGGCCCGCAATACCAATATGCTTAGCTGGAACAAAGAGCTCTGGCTGATCGATCATGGCGCCTCGCTTTATTTTCACCATAACTGGCCCGACTGGCAGCAACAGGCGGCCAAGCCTTTTGCACAGATCAAAGATCATGTGTTACTCAACCAGGCATCCGAGCTGGAAAAAGCAGACAAAGAAGCGCATGCCCTGATCACAGCCGATCGCATCCGCGATATTGTTTCGCTGATCCCCGACGAATGGCTTGCATTGAATGCAGAAATAAATTCACCCGATGAAGGCCGGGATGTTTATACACGTTTCCTTACAACCCGTCTCCAATCTTCTCACCTGTTTTTAAACGAAGCACTGCATGCAAGAGCGTCACTTGTTTGAGTATGCGGTGATCCGCATTGTTCCCCGCGTAGAACGCGAAGAATTCCTGAATGCAGGAGTGATCGTCTATTGCAAATCACTCCGCTTTCTCGATATGAAATACGTGGTCAACCACGAAAAACTGCATGCATTTGCCCCTGATATCGACTGCAACGAACTGAAGGAACATCTCACCGCTTTTGCGTCCATCTGCGCCGGAAAAAAAGATGCCGGCCCGATTGCGTTACTGGAACCTGCGCTCCGTTTCCGCTGGCTAACGGCCTGGCGCAGTACCATCGTGCAGACTTCGCGCGTACATCCCGGGCTTACTGCAGATGCAGATGCCACACTCATCCGGCTTTTCGAACAATTGGTTTTGTAAGCCAGATGCCTGCCACAAATCGTAAATTTGTGCAAATCATCTATTGTGTTTCGTCATAAAGGCAAAACCCGAACACCACTGCACAACCTCCGGCTGGCCTCGATTTTATCGGCTGTTGCAGGTATGGTCAACGTTACCGGCTACCTGGCGATCGGACAACTGACCACCAATGTAACCGGGCACTTTGCCTATTTTGCCGAGGACCTGTCCCACGGAAATTATTACAGGGCAGGCATATTGCTGCTTTTCGTGCTTTCCTTCCTGGCGGGCGCTTTTGTTTCCGGATGGCTGACTGAATTCTTTTCGCGCCGCAACGACCGGTACCGGTATATGGTGCCCGTGCTGCTCGAAGGGCTGATCCTCGTCGCCCTGTCATTGCTACCACTACTTGCAGCCCAACGATGGACCTATATAATTGCCTGCCTGCTGTTATTTGCCATGGGTTTACAAAATGCGCTCGTGACATCTGTGTCCAACGCCATCGTACGGACCACCCACCTCACCGGGTTGTTCACCGATCTGGGGATCGAATTGGCGCAATGGTTGTATTACCGGCAGCCTGATGATCGCAAAAAGCTCCGGACCTCGATCAAACTGCGTATCGTAATCGTCGGTTGCTTCATGGCCGGATGCATAACAGGCGGCATCCTCTTCAGCCACCTGCACATGAAGGTGCTGCTGCTCGCCGCAATGCTGCTTGCAACGGCGCTGACCTACGACACGTTGCGTTACCAGGTATTATTGCTGCGGAGAAAATATCATCATCACCGGTAGTTTTCGGCCTGGTTAGCATCCGCTTGTTGTATTTTTACGCCGTCAGCTTTAAATCTTTGTTTTACCTGCAATGGATCTATTAACAGTAACGGATATCAGTAAGCAACTTCCCGGCGGTTTTACCCTCGCTCCTATCAGTTTTGAAGTGCCCGCTTTGCGCAAGATCGCTTTGGCGGGAGAAACCGGTTCGGGCAAAACCACACTTCTTCGCATCATCGGCGGACTCATTCAACCCGATTCCGGCGAAGTAAGACTGGAAGGAAAAAAAGTGAAAGGGCCGATGGAAAAACTCATTCCCGGACATGAACGCATCGCCTATTTGTCCCAGCATTACGAACTCCCGAATCATTACACCGTAGAAAATATTCTCGAGTACGCCAGCAAAATGCCGGAACATACCGCGGAACAGTTATACGAAATCTGCCAGATAACGCATTTACTTAAACGCAAAACTGATCAGCTTTCCGGAGGAGAAAAACAACGTATCGCGCTGGCCAGGATGTTAACCACACTGCCAGATTTGCTATTATTGGATGAACCTTTCTCCAATGCAGACATGCTGCACAAACAACGGCTTAAGGAGGTGATCCGTGATATCGGTGAACAACTGAGCATTACCTGCATATTAGTCTCTCACGATCCGCTCGACAGTCTTTCATGGGCCGACGAGCTGCTGGTACTGCGCGATGGCAAACTCATACAGCGCGATAATCCGCTTGACATTTACCATCAGCCCAAAAACGAATATGTTGCGGGGTTGTTTGGCACCTATAACCTGTTGCCTTCCGAACTTTTCCCTCGATTATCCGCCGGTGCACAGATCATGATCCGTCCGGAGCAATTCATTCCGACCGACCAATCCGAAGCGATCGTATCCGGTATCGTTAAGGAAGTATTGTTCTACGGAAGTTTTACGGAACTGGAGGTGCGGATCGCCAACCGTTCCCTCCGGGTGCGGGTGCTGGAGCCCCGTTACAGCAAGGGCGACGTGATCCACCTCACCATGGCGCTGGGTAGCCTGCATGCGCTCTGATTCCTTACATTTGTATCTATGGATTTGTTTGAACGCATTCACGCCCATGTCAACCGCAGTTGCCGCCTCTCCGATGCCGATCTCGAAATCATGGACGGCTTATTGGAAAAGCGAATGATAAAACGCAAAACCATGTTGCTGCAGGAAGGCGAAGTATGCCATTTCGAAGCGTTCGTGAACCAGGGATGTATCCGCTCTTATTATTTGGATGAAAACGGATTTGAAGTAACACTGCAATTTGCCATAGAAGACTGGTGGGTCAGCGATATCGCCAGTTTCCATGAGCAGAAACCCAGTCACATGTTCATCGAAGCATTGGAAGATTGTGAACTGTTAGTCCTCAATCCCGCCACCAAAGAATCACTGCTTCAGCAACTCCCCTCGCTCGAAAGGTATTTCCGGCTGATGGTTCAACGCAATCTCTCCTCCCTGCAATCACGTTTATTTAAAACAATAGCCACGTCGGCGCAGGACAAGTACCTCGACTTCCTGGAAAAATATCCCACCATCCCGCAACGTGTACCCCAACATTATATAGCTTCCTACCTCGGCATCTCCCCTGAATTTTTGAGTAAAGTAAGAACGAGAATGGCCAGGAAGCCAATTTGAGAATTTGAAGATTTGAAAATTTGCAAGTTCAAGTAGCTAGTGCAATTTTTTGTTGTAGTACTTGATTAGGTGTTAGATAATTAAATTTCCGTACAGGTCTTTCGTTCAGAAGGGCCTGTATTTTTTTTATTTGTTGATGATTAACCAG
>Ga0209922_100287_pt1 | contig 96468 bp, 75 predicted proteins | sample ThiBiot_500_biof_FD_183946 | JGI IMG/M metagenome (GOLD analysis project Ga0209922, IMG submission 183946) | Wastewater bioreactor microbial communities from Cape Town, South Africa - Thiocy_expt_500_biof (SPAdes) | ecosystem: Engineered > Bioreactor > Thiocyanate-remediating > Anaerobic-Aerobic ... | reverse complement strand
CCACCCCGTCGGTCCGCCACGTGAGCAGGAGGGCCGCGGTGGTGCCGACCAGGAAGACGACGAGGGCCGGAACGAGCAGGTTCCGGTACGAGCCGACGGGAAGATCGACGGTCAGGAGGTCCTTCCACCCGACGAGCAGGCCCGAACCGAGCTCTTCGAGGCCCTTCGCGAACGACACCGGATCGGTCGCCCGCGCGGGGACGCCGAGGGGCACGCCGACCGCGAGGAGGGCACCGGCCAGCAGTAGCGCCGTGAGCCACCCGCTGAGCGTGCGCCACTGCACGAGCGCGGCGATCCCCCCACCGAGCACGGAGGCGACGGCGACGAGCAGCAGGAAGGACGGCGACCGGTAGATCGGCCACGCAGCGACGGCCGCGAGGACGACGACCACGGCGACGTAGAGCGATCCGGCGACGATCCGCCTCATGCCGTCACCGCCTTCAGCAGCAGCCCGGCGAGGTCGTCGAGCGTTCCGATCGTCGCGATCGTGAGCGCTCCGAGCACCTGCGTACGCGGGTGCGCGCGCTCGTCGCAGACGATCGCGATGATCGTGGCATCCGCCGGGAAGGCGAGCGCAGCCTGCCGGAGCTTCGCGATACCCACCCGCGAGCCGGCCACGAGCACCGCGATCGACAGTCGCTCATTGGCTTCGGAGGCGAGCCGGCAGACGTCCGCGAACGCCATCGTGTTCGCGAGACGGTCCACCCCGCTGAAGCCGTCGAGGACGGCGCGCGGGGCACCGGTCGGAATGTGGCGGATCGCGCGCAGGCGTCCGCGAACGACGCGCGGGATCTCGGCACCGACGACGATGTCGAGGTCGCGCGCGTCGTGCACGGCGCGGACGGCGAGAGAGGATGCCGCACTGACGGCGAGCTCGAACTCGGTGTCGGTCTCGTACTCTGCGTCGGCGAGGCCGAGGACGACGGCCATCCGGGAGCGTCGCGACTCCTCGTATTGACGCACCATGAGGCGCCCCGTCTTCGCGGTCGACTTCCAGTGCACCTGACGGCGGGAGTCGCCGGGGGCGTACTCGCGGATCGCATGGAAGGACATGTCGGCGTCGACGAGGCGCTTCGTCGGGCTGCCGTCCAAATCGCGGATGAGACCTGCCCGCGGGGACGGCACCGGGACGGTGCGCGGGTGCACGTACAGGTCGTGCGCGTCATCGAAGGCGTGCTCGCGACGCAGCAGCCCGATCGGATCGGAACGCACCGTGATCGCGGGGCCGATGCGGACGATGCCGCGCCGCTGCGGCGGTAGCTCGAGCCGTTGTTCGGATGCGGCGCCCGCGCGAAGCAGCGGCACCCCGAACTCGACGAGGCCCTCCCCCACCGGCACGTCGATGCGGCCGGGCAGCGCGACACGACGACCGGAGTTGCGTACCGTGACGGTCGCCTGGACGCCCGTGCCGGCGACGATCCGGGCGTGGCCGAGGTTCAGGTCGACCTCGTATGTGCGCGCCTGGAAGAGGAACGGCACGCTCAGCACGAGGAGGACGAGCGCCGCGACACCCGCGACGAGCGCCTCGACCCAGCCGAAGACGAGCCCGGCGACGATGCCCAGCGTCGCCGCCGCGAGCGCGAGCGCCCCCGCGGGGCGGATCGTGCGACGGCTCCACGTGAACGCCGCCAGAAGCGCCGCACGGACCGCCTTCGAGGCCCGTGAGGCACGCACCGCGGCGCCGACGAGCGCACGGCTGCGCGCCGAGGTGACCTCGGTGCGATCGCCCGTGCGCGAACTCGCCGACGTACGCGTCAGGCGCGTCTCGGAGAGGGTGCCCGTGCGTTCGGTCACACGTTCTCCCGGCGGGTGGGCGGCGCGACGTCGAGGAGCACCTGGCCGATGACGGCCTCCGCCGTGACGCCGTCGAACTCCGCCTCGGGGTGCAGGATCAGGCGGTGCGCCAGCACGGCGACGGCGAGACGCTTGACGTCGTCGGGGGTCGCATAGGTGCGCCCCTGCACGGCCGCGGTCGCCCGGGTCGCGCGCGTCAGCGCGAGCGCGCCGCGGATCGAGACGCCGAGGCGCACCTCGTCTGCCGAGCGCGTGGCATCCACGAGGCGCGCGATGTAGTCGAGCACGAGCGCGTCGACGTACACCTCCGCGGCGAGCTCCGCCATGCCGGTGAGCGCCCCCGGGGTGATGATCGGCGCGAGTTCGGCGATCGCGGTCGCGCCCTGATCGAGGATCCGCACGGTCGCGGCGTGGTCGGGGTAGCCGAGCGACGTGCGCAGGAGGAACCGGTCGAGCTGCGCTTCGGGCAGGCGATACGTTCCGGCCTGCTCGACGGGGTTCTGCGTCGCGAGGACGAGGAAGGGCTTGCCGACCGGACGGGTGACGCCGTCGATCGTGACGTGCCCCTCCTCCATGACCTCGAGCAGCGCCGCCTGCGTCTTCGGGCTCGCGCGGTTGATCTCGTCGGCGAGCACGATGTTCGCGAACACCGGCCCCTTGTGGAAGTCGAACTCGCCCGTCTTCTGGTCGTAGACCGTGATGCCGGTGATGTCACCGGGCAGAAGGTCCGGAGTGAACTGGATGCGGGTCGTCGTCCCCTGCACCGACTGCGCGACGGCGCGCGCGAGCGAGGTCTTGCCGGTGCCCGGGACATCCTCGAGCAGCACATGGCCTTCGCTGAGCATCGCGGTGAGCACGAGTTCGACGACGTGGCGCTTGCCGAGCACGGCACGCTCCACGTTGTCGGCGAGCGCCGCGAAAGTCTGCGCGAACCAGGTCGCCTGTTCGGGGGTGATCGTCATGGAGGGTCCTCAGGGGGCGGTGGGAGCAGGAGCAGGGGGAACAGGAGTGCATCGGGTCGAGAGCGTGCCGGTCGCCGGGGCGAGGCCCCAGCTTCGCGCCGACCAGTCGACCGTGACGCGGACACCTTCGACGCGCACGGCGTTGTCGGGGACGATCCACGGGTCGCTGCCCGCCGCGATGGGGGCGCCGTCCTCGTCGTAGTACACGATGGCGGACGCGTCGCGACTGATCGCGGCGAGGTCTCCTGTCGAGGAGACGTCGGCGGTCAGCCGCTGCCCGCCGTTGCATGCACCGAGCGACCAGTTCGCGCGCACCTGATAGGGGGCGCTGCCGGGCGCCGGCGTCACGTTGCCCCAGCTCGACTGCCACCATCCCGAGATGTGCTCGTACCGCACACGGATGCCGGGGTCGCTGCCGAACGTCGTGTTGCTCGGCCAGTTGCTGAAGGCGATGGTGTTGTCGTTCGGCGGGCGCTCGGAGGACGTCGGCGCGGAATCGACCGTCCAGGTCGCGCCGCCGTCGGAGACGTGCGCGGTCGGCCCCACCACGAAGGTGTAGCCCTGCGGCGAGCGCGGATTCTGCACCGCGCGGACGTCGCCGGTGATCGAGGCGCGCCCGAACATAGTGTCGCCGTGCCACGATTCCACGCACAGTTCGAACGTGTACAGCCGGCCGTCGGGCAGATTGCGGAAGACACGGCGGCTGCCGTCGGCGGTCGCGACGCACGTTCCCGTGCCCTGCTGGATGATGCCGTAGCGCAGCGTCGATCCGTCGCCGCCAGAGAACGCCGACCCGACCGCGGTGACCTCGACCGTGCGGTCACCGGAGTTGACGGCCGAGAGCGACAGCGAGAGGGAGGTGGGAGCGCCGACGCCGTTGGCGAGGAGGGTCATCGACCCGACCGACGGGCCGCCGAGTCCGGGCGGCAGCTCGTAGCGCGAGATCGGCGTCACTGTCACGACGGTCCCGGTGTTCGCCCCGACCCGGAAGGACGGCACGGTGAGGGTCGTCGCGCCGACGGGCACCGTCACCGTGACGGTCTCTCCCGCCGGGCTCGCGACCTGCAGGGCGCTCGTGGCCGCCGAATCCACGCCCGTGAACACGATCGAGGCGACGCCACCGTCGGGCCCGGCAGGAATGGGCGTCGCGGTCGCGGCCGACGGGGGGACCGGGGCGTTGTAGGCCCACGCCGTCGTCCGGACGGTCTGGTGCGACGGACCGACCGCGTTGACCGCGGCGACCTCGTACTGACGCGGTTCGCCGTTCGGCGCCGGGATCGACGGGCAGACGCCCTGCGGCGTGCACGTCGCGACGCTCTGACCGCCGTAGCGCACGTCGAAGCCGGTGATGGCGGGGTACGACGTCTGCGCCTGGCCCGCATCGACGCGGAGCGTGAGCGAGCCGTCGGCATACGCGGTCTGCGCGACGGATCCGGGCGCCCGTGGGAACCCCTGCAGGTCGAGGACGACCGTGCCGTCACGGCCCGCCGCGGTCTGGCGTCCCTGAGCGTCACGCACGGTGAACGTGGCCGTGCAGGTCGCGCCCGGGGCATCCTCGGTCCAGCTCGCGACGACGCGGGTAGGCGATGCCACCGAGAACGAGACTCCGACGCACGCGCTCGACGCGGCGACCGACACGAGTTCGAGCGGGGTCGACGGCAGCGGGTTGACTTCCCCCGGCGCGCCGATGACCGTGATCGCGCACGACGCACCCGAGGCCTGGCTGCACTGCTGCGAGGCCTGGCCGCCCTGCGGCAGGGTCGACGGAGCGGCCCCGACGCGCAGCGTGATGCGCGCGGGGGCGACCCCCGGGTGACTCGTCACCTCGACGAGGACGCTTTCGATCGTGCCGGGCGCGGCGTTGTCGTTGCCCCGGATCGTTAGCTGCGATCCGGCGAGGGTGAGGTCGAAGGAGCGCGCGGTGTCCTCGACCCGGTACTGGATCGGTTCCTCGCGGCCCTGCCACGTGGTCATCGAGGTGAGGTCGTACACGTACGTCTCACCGGGGGCGACGTCGAGGGCGGCGGGAGAGAGCGACGGCTGCGGGTTGATCGGGGTGACGACGACCGGGATCGGCAGGACCGTCCATGCGGTCGTGCCCTCGAGCCGCACCGGCACGAGACAGGTGTCGGCCCAGGGCGATCCTTCGCCGGCGATGTAGCGGATGCCCGTGCCGGATGTCGCGACGCACGATGCCGCCGTCCGCGACCCCGACGAGCGCACGGCGCCCGCGTCGATCTCGATGCTCCGTCCGCGCGGCACGGCGACGAGACCGGCGACGTCGGCATCCACCTTGTCGCCCTCCGTGACGGCGATCGGCGCGACCCCCGGGCGCAGCGACACGAGACCGTCGGAGGCGGCGGGCACGCGTAGGAAGGCGTACGTCGTCACGGGCCCTGCCGCGGTGTCGCCGGTCACCGAGAAGGGGATGATGCGTGCAGCGTCGGTGAGGCCGGCGCGCACGCGGTTGCCCTCCACGCTCACTCCCGCAGGTGATCCCCAGAGCCCGACCTTCAGATCGCCCGTGTCGCCGCCCGACCACAGCACCTTGCCCGACAGGACGTCGACGCCGTTCTCGAGATCGTCCCGATCGGCGGCGGTCAGAACCGTGTCGGTGACGAGCGGGAAGTCGGGTACGCGCTGGTTGACGACCTTGACGACCAGGAGGCCCCGCGCCGTGTTCCCCGAGGAGGACTCGACGTCGTAGAGGAACGACATCGTGCCCGGCTCCGTCCCGGCCGCGATGGTGACGGTGTTGTCGGTCACGTTCAGGATCCGGCTCGACAGGCGGGCGTATTCGGGGCTCTCGGAGCCGTCGAGGGCGAACTCGGGCACGTCGGGCCGCACGCCGACGAGCTTCAGAGTGCCCTGCATCGGATCGAGATCGTTCGCGAGCGGGTGCACGCGGATGACACTGCCGTCGCCCGCCTGGACGTGTACGTAGTCGGTGTAGGTGATGGGACTCGGGTTCGCCTCGCCGCTGAGGACACCGATGCGGACGGTCCCCTCGCCGCTCGCCCCGAAGGCGTCGACGACCCGGTACGTGAAGGTGTCCTGTCCGCTCGTGCCCGCCGTGCTCGTGTAGACGATGGACGTGCCGTCGGGCGAGATCGCGGCGGACCCGTGCGTCGGCTGGCTGACGATCCGGTCGAGGCGGACGACGTCGCCGTCGGGGTCCATGCCGAATCCGTCGAAGGGGATCGTCGTGGACATCCCGCTGGCGACGCGCCCCGACAGCCGCTTCGGCAGGGGGTCGCGATTCTCGTCGTCCGGCATGACACGGATGTGCACGCGCGCGACATCGCCCAGGGCGGGCGACCCGGTCGTGAAGGCGCGATAGTCGACGGCGTACTCGCCGGGCTCGGTCGGGGCGAGGTAGCGCACGACGTCGCCCGACGCGAAGGCGAGGGCGTCGGCGCTGGACGAGAGGATCGACTCCGGGTCGAGCCGGGGACGTCCGCCCGCCGCAGCCACGTCGTTGTCGAGCACGGGGATGTCCAGCTGCGCCCCGGAACGCACGACGACGCTGTCGTCGACGGTGATCGGCGCCGCTTCGAGCGCGGGCGGCAGGAGGTACACCGTGGCCTCGCCGACGACCTGCGCGCCCTCGTCGTCGGTGCCGTCGCTGACCCGGTACGAGACGGTGCCGAGCAGGCCCGGCGCCTCATCGGGGGTCGCACCGGACACCCGCAGTTGACTCTGGCCGACTGCTTCCGCGGTGAGGGAGGAACCGGACGCGGCACGGACGACCACGTCGCTGAGCAGCAGCACCCGCCCCGTCGGATTCGACACCGCCGCGAAGACGTCGACCGTCGCGTCGGCCTTCGGCCGCACGAACGCGACGACCGGCGCCGTCGCGAGCTGCGCGGGAGCATCCGGTGGGAGAAGCGTGATGCGGGCGAGTCCCGTGGCCTCGCGACCGCCCGACGAGATCGTCACCGCGACACGGTAGGTGCCCGGTCCGGTCGCGGCGAAGTCGAACTGGGTGGTTCCGCCCACGACGGTCGCGGTCGCGGCGGCATCGTCGAGCACGCGGGCCGTCGTGAGGGTCGCCGAGCCGGCTGTTCCCGTGACATGCGGGGCGACATCGACGGTGAGACGCGACCCCACCGTGTCGACGACCGCGAAGGACTGCACCTGCGGCTGGGCCTCCGGCATGATCCGCACCGAGAGGATCTTGCTCGTGAGTGCGCCGCGGGTGTCCCCGACGGTCAGGGCGACGGGCGCGACCTGCGCCGCATCATCCGCCCCCGTGTCGTTGTGCTGGTAGACGATCTCCCCTTCGGGGGTCGCGGCGACCTGCCCGCTGCCCGATTCGTCGGTCGCCGACAGCAGGATGATGGGGTCCCCTTCGGGGTCGACCCAGTCGCCGAGGACCGGCAGCGCCACGGTTCCCCCGGGTGAGACCTCGGGTTCCGGCCACGTCTGCTGGCATCCTTCCACGCCGCACCACTCGGGGGCGGAGTTCTCGCTGTCGGCGACGACCCGCAGGGTGACGGTCGCGGCATTCGAGAGCAGGCCGCCCTCACTCGTCCCGTCGGACACCACGTACGTGAAGCTCGCCGTGCCGGTGGCATCCGGAGCCACACGGACGGCGAGCCGCTGACGGTCGTCGGTGATCGTGAGCGCACCGAAGGCAGGGTCGAGCCCCTGCACGGAGGCGGGGTCGATCGCGAGCACGTCCTCGTTGGGATCGTGATCGTTCAGCAGCACGGGGAGCGAGACCAGTGCGCCCGGACGCACGCCGAAGGAATCGTCGACGGCGACGGGCGGTCGCGGATCGATGACCGCCGGCGGCTCCTGCTCGTTGGTCTCGGGCGCGGTCTGGGCGGCATCGTCGAGGTCCCAGTGCTGACTGGATGCCACGAGCCGACCCGACGGCACCTCCCACACCCAACCGGAGCGGGTGTCGTTGAGGATGAGCCCGGCGCCCGCATCGGCGAGCACGGGGCGGCGCTGCGAGGGCAGGGTCGACCCGGCGTAGTCGAGCGACACGTCACCGGCGGTGGACGTCCACAGGGTGCCGGGCCCAGAACCCTCAGGAAGCCACGCGGCGGCGACGACGCCGTTGCGCACGACGGGGCGAGCCGGCGTCCCGCGCGCCGTCGTGCGATCGCCGAACACGCGCTCGGGCGAGCCGTTCGCGGTCGGCACCCGCACGACCCCGTTCTCGTCGGCGAGGTACACATCGGTCCCGCCGAGGCGCCGCTGGCATCCTTCGACCAGTACTCGCCCGACGCGGTGTCCACGAGCACCCAGTCGCCGCCCGCCGCCGTGAGCGTGGGTGTGCCGATCGACCCCTGGACCGTGTCCCGACGCTCGACGGATGCTGTCGTGACATCCGCGCGGATGACCGAGCCGTCCGCGGACGAGTAGCTGAACAGGCGCCCCTCGGCATCCACCGCGATCGCATCGGACGTGTAGGCGCGCGCGTCCTTGTCGGCGCTGTTCGGGTCGATCTCGGTGACGCGGCCGGACGAGAGGGTCCCCGCGTAGATCGCCCCGGTGTCGGTGCGGTAGGCGACGAAGTCCCCCGCCGTGTCGACCTCCTCCGTCCCGGCGGGCGCGGAGGCGGCCTCGCGCATCCCCTCGGCATCCAGATCCGTGGGAATCGCGTCGTCGATCCGGATGACCTTGGCATCGCCGTCCGTGAACATGTACGACGCGGCACCGGCCTGCACGACACGGCTCGGGTTGCTGACGCTGCGCACGGTGTCGAGTTCGTCGATCGCGGTGTTTACCCGCGCGTAGCGGAGCCCGTCCGCCTGCAGCACCCATGCCGTCGTGCCCGTGGGCGGCGTGCGCTGCGCGTCGAGACCGGGCCAGGCGATGCTGAGCCCTGCGACGAGAGCGACCGCGACGCCCGCCGCGGTCAGCCCGAACGCCGTCGAGCGGCGCATCAGGTCAACCCCATCCAGATGACGATCGCCCCGCCCACCGCGAGGCCGAGCGCGAGGATGCCACCCACGATCCACGGCCAGACGCGGTGCGACGCGGCCGGCGGCGTGGTCACGTCGGTGTCCTCGTCGCGGCGACGCGTCTCCTCGAGCGGCGAGGGCGCCCGGCGACTCTCGTGCTCGACGCGGCTGCGCACGGGACCGCGCGCGCTCGCGTCGGCGAAGTCGACGGATACGGCCGCGGGCATCCACTCGGCCGCGGGCACCTCGAGCGGCGTCGGCGCGATGCCTTCGCCACGCTGGACCTCCTGCACGGCCTGACCGAACTCGAGGGCCGAGGCGTAGCGGCGTTCGGGTTCGCGCGCCATCGCGGTCGCGAGCACCTGCTGGAGGGCGTCGGGCACGTCAGCGCGGGCGATCGGCACGAAGGTCGCGCGGGAGATGCGACGACGCATGAGTTCCCGCGTGTTCTGCCCCTTCTCGCGACGCTCGAACGGGCTGTGACCCGCGAGCAGGGAGTACACCGTCGCGCCCAGACCCCAGACCTCGCTCGCGATCGTTCCGCCGGTCTGCTCCGCGACGACCTCCGGAGCGCTCCACGGGATCGACATCGCGAGGACTTCGTCATCCCCCGAGCGCACGAGAGCGGAGGAGATCCCGAAGTCGGCGAGCACGGCGGAGCCGAACGACGTGATCAGGATGTTGCTGGGCTTGATGTCGCGATGGATGAGGCCCCCGCGGTGCGCCGATTCGAGCGCACCCGCGAGACGCACCGCGGTCGCCATGACCTCGGCCACCGGCAGACGGTCGATGCGGTAGCTCTGGGCGAGGGAGCCGGGGCAGTACTCCATGACGATGTACGGCCGGCCGTCGGCCGAGATGCCGGCCTGGTACACGGTCACGATCGCGGGGTGCGCGGACAGGTGCGCGAGGACGTCCGCCTCGGCATTGAACATGCGCAACAGGTCGGGATCGCGCTCGCCGGCCGGCAGCACCTTCACGGCGACCTGTCGACGCGGCATGTCCTGCTGGTACAGGAACACGTCGGCGAAACCGCCCGAGCCGAGCGGCCTGACGTAGTCGAGACCGGGCAGCAGAGGCGGCGCGGAGGGCAGCCTGCGCGTCATCTCACCCCTTCACCCACTTGTCCCCGGACGTCGTCGAACCCCCGGCAATGCTAACAAAGCCCCGCCTGACGATTGACGCTGCGGGCAGATGCCCAGCGGACCGTTACAGCTCTGGGATGCCCGGATCGGCATTCGGATCGAACGGGGCGTCGAGCGAACGCGTGAGTTCCTCGAGCATCGCCGCGATCTGCGGCTCGACGTATTGCCCCACCGCGGCCTGGATGCGCAGCCGGTGATGGAGGAGGACCGCGCACGCCTCGCGTCCGATGAGGTTCGCGTAGTCGTCGGCGAGACCGACCTCCTGACGGAGCGCGATCTTCGCCTCATCGCTGAGCGGCGGGAGGGCGGGGATCTCGGCATCCACTTCATCCGCCATGCCGGAGATCGTGAAGAGGAACGGTGCGCCCGGTACCGGGTCGGGGTCCAGCGGAAGGCCCTCGAACTCGGGAGCGAGGCCCTCGGTCGGCCGGTAGCTGCGCGCACGGTTGCGAGCCGCCTGCTGATCGAGCTCCGCCTGCAGCATGGGAAGGTTCCGCGACGTGTACTCCGCGACGGCGTGGTCGACGATCGTCTTGATCCGCGTTGACAGCCCGTGCTGGACGCCGTGCGGAACGTCGGCGCCGAGGCCCGCGGCGGAGAGGATGGGCGAGCCGAAGCACCGTCGGCAGGGGGCGACACGGCCGCGGTGGGTGGCCGGCTCCCACCTGGGCAACCAGCGCAGCCAGGCGTCGACCGCCTGGCTCACCTGGGTCTCGATCGACCGCTCCACGGCATCCATTGTCGCGGCAATCGCCCCGTTCCGGCGGGATTTCACGGAACACGGCGCGCGGGCGGGTCGATCAGGGTTCGTCGTTCTCCCACGGCCAGCGCGGCCGCGACGCGCGCGTGCGGACGAGGGCGATCGCCGCCCAGCCGCAGATGAGGGCGGCCGATGCCAGCACGACGGCGAACCACGACGTCGCGAAGGCCCCGGCCGCGGAGATCGCGCGGGCGGGGTCTCCGCCTGAGAAGACCGCCCCGAGGACCACACCGGCGAGATAGGCGAGGAAGGTCGCCGCGACCGTCGGCACGACGGCGGTGTACCGCGGGTGGCCCCGCGTGGCGGCGCGCGCCGTCACCCCGACGAAGGCGAGGGTTGCGAGCACGACGCCGACGATCCCGGGCGCCTGGCCGAGCCCTGTCACGGGGAGCACCTCGGTGTCGGTGAGCAGGCTCAGCATGCCGAAACCCGCGATGACGAGTGCGACGAACCCGGCGCTCGCGAAGGCGACCGCGATACGCGGCGACAGCCCCGGACGCGGCTCGGACATCAGCCCTGCTGGATGCGCGGGCCCGCCTCGAGCGTGCGCTCGTACTCGCGCTGCGCCTCGCGGTTGAGCTCGCTCATCCGCTTGCCGCGCGCGGCCACCCACGCACCGAACCAGATCGTCAGCTCACGGCCGATGACGAGGGCGACGATCGCGAGCGGCGCGAGCAGCTGCCCGCGCACGAGCTCCTCGCCCTGCGACGCGGTCAGCTGCCAGAACGGCGCCTGGAAGAGCTGTCCGAGGAGGTGTCCCCCGTAGGAGGCGACGCCCACCAGGAGCCCGAAGATCACCCAGTGGCCCCAGCGTCCGCGGTTGACGATCGCACCCAGCAGCCAGAACGAGAGGAAGAACACGACGACCGGAACCCAGAACCACCACGACGCGAGAGCGGCGGTCGCCTCGCTGCCGGCCTTCTCCACGGCGAGATCGCCGCGCGCGATGCGCAGTCCGATCGCCGCGGCGAGGTAGAGGATGCCGAACGCGAGCGCGGCCAGGATGCCGATGGCACCGGCGGCGGCACGGTTGCCGCGCGGGCGTGGGGCCTCGGGCGCCTGGACGAAGATGGGCTGCGGCTGAGGGACGACCACGGGGGCGACCACGACGGGCTCGACGATCTCGGTGGGCTCGTCCGCCGCGGTGGAGTACGCGCCGGGGACGTAGTCCTCGTCCACCGGGTCGTCGGCGTAGCTGCTGCCGGCGACGGGAGCGGGCTCGTCGCGCACGACCGGCTGGTCGTGTTCGACCGGTTCCGAAGCGACTGCGGGCTCCTCGACGACGGCGTCACGCGATGCGGCCTCGGCGTCCGCGAGACCCTCGTTGGCGCTGGCGACCGCGGCATCCACCGACGTCGACTCCTCCGCCGGGACGTTCTCGTCGACCGGCTCGCCGTTCTTCTGGTCGCTCATGGCGTGTGCTCCTCACGCGGGGGCCCGTGCCGCCGCACCTGCGAGAGTAACGCCCGCGAGCGCGAGCATCGTGGAGCCTCGCCGCGCTTCCTGCACAGTGTGCGGCGCGACCTGCTTATCGTGGAGGCATGCCCCGCCCCGCACATCTCCTCCCGGCCGCACTCGGCGCGATCACGGCGGTACTCCTGCTGGCCGGATGCGCCGGGGCACCCGCGCCCATCGGGTCATCGTCGTCCGTGACGACGGGAGCGGCCCCGCGGCCGACGCCGTCGGCATCCGTCACGCCGTTCCCGATGGGGTCTTCCGTCTCGACGACGCCGCTGCCCGCCGATCTGCCTCAGGGCTGCCGCGACCTCCTCACGGACGCCGTGCTCGCACAGCTCGAGGACGTGCCCCTGAACGCGCCGGGGATGGGCGGCGGAATCCGCGAGGACAGTGCGCGCGTCTGTGTCTGGGGCGAGCCGGGCGCAGCGGCGACGCGACTGGTCACGGTCATCGGCTACTCCCCCGATCGCGAGGCGCGGGATGCCCTGTTCGCGCTCGGTCAGGACGGCTTCACCTGCTACGAGCCGCGCGGCGGCATCCGCTGCGAGAAGACATGGGACGACCCGAATCTGCCTGTGAAGAACGGCCGCACCGTCTTCTACCGCGACGGCGTCGTCGTCGACACGCAGTACTCGAACCTCGCGCCGACCGGATACACGGACGCCGTCATCTCGGCCCTCTGGCCCGCGGGTGGTCGCCCGTCACCGACGGCGACACCTGCGACGCCCAGTGCGACGCCCAGCGCGACGCCCTGACGCGACGCCCCGCGGCAGGCGGAACCCCCTCCTGCGCGCGCCGCGCGAGGCGCGCACGAACTCCGCAGACTGTCACCTACTCCGCATCCATCCCCCGCCCGCGTTGCGGAGTTCGTGAGTTTCTGCGGAGTACGTGATGCGGATGCCGGGCGGTGCGCCCGCGGCGGCAGGCTCAGGGCCAGGCTCAGGGCCAGACGACGGCGGCCGTGCGGCTGACGTAGTCCTTGGGATGCCAGCCGCTCTCGCTCGTCGAGAGCCAGATCCCGCCGCCTGCTTCGATCGTCTCCGCGAGGTCGCCGTCGCTGCGGGTGCAACGCGTGCGGTCGTCGATCTTCTCGCACGCGAATCCCGCGGCGGGCAGTGCCGAGGAAGCGATCGCCCCGGCATCCGGCGGAACCGTCGCGAGCGTCGTCGTCACCGTCCCGAGAGACGAATGCCACGAGCAGGTCAGGGTGACCTGCGGCTGCAGCGCACTCACGAGCGCCGTCGCCGTCGTCGTCGGTGCGTCCTTCGACGGGGTCATCACCGACTTCTTCGTGGACCGCATGGCCGCCCAGAGCGCCTCATCGTAGAGCTTCGGGCACTGCGTCGGCGGCCCGGCGACCGCCTCATCGCCCGCCGCGACGGGCGCGGACGTCTCCGATGTCTGGCCGACCGTCGCACCGACCCACGCGAGGGATACCGGGAGCATGGGCACCGCGAGGTACGCCAACACGCCGAGGATCGCGAGGCACGCGAGCCCCACGAACCACGCGAGGAAGGCATTCCTGCCGCCGATCCGTGCCATTGCTCCAGGCTACGACGACGGTGCGCCGGCGCCCGGCGGACACGACGAAGGGCTCCGGGAACATGCCCGGAGCCCTTCGTCTTGGTGCTTAGTTGTACTCGCTCGAGAAACCGTCGCTCGAGAAGCTGTCGAAGTCGACGTAGCTCAGGTCGGCGTCCGAGTAGGCGCCGTCCGAGGCGAAGATGCGGTTGGGGTACCGCTCGCTCTTGGCCTCCTCCGTCGCCTCGACCGTGACTCCGCGGTACTTCGAGAGTCCCGTTCCGGCGGGGATGAGCTTTCCGATGATGACGTTCTCCTTGAGGCCGACGAGCGGGTCGCTCTTGCCCTCCATGGCCGCCTGCGTGAGGACGCGGGTGGTCTCCTGGAACGACGCGGCCGACAGCCACGACTCGGTCGCGAGCGACGCCTTCGTGATACCCATCAGCTCCGGACGGCCCGACGCGGGGCGCTTGCCCTCGGCGACGGCCTCACGGTTGATCTGCTGGTACCGCTTGAAGTCGACGAGCTCACCCGGCAGCAGCGTCGTGTCGCCGTGGTCGACCACGGTGACCTTCCGAAGCATCTGACGGACGATGACCTCGATGTGCTTGTCGTGGATCGGCACACCCTGCGAGCGGTAGACGCCCTGCACGCCGCCGACGAGGTACTTCTGCACCTCGCGGGCACCCTGCACGCGCATGACCTCCTTGGGGTCGAGCGTTCCGACCTGCAGCGGCTGACCGACCGTCACGTGCTGGCCGTCCTCGACGAGGAGGGTCGCACGCTTGAGCACGGGGTAGACGTGCGGCTCGTCGCCGTTGTCGGGCGTCAGGATGACCTTCTTGGCCTTGTCGGTCTCGTCGATTGCGATGCGACCGTCGGCCTCGGCGATCGGGGAGGCACCCTTCGGGGTACGCGCCTCGAACAGCTCCTGGACACGCGGCAGACCCTGGGTGATGTCGTCGGCGGAGGCCGAACCACCCGTGTGGAAGGTACGCATCGTCAGCTGCGTGCCGGGCTCACCGATCGACTGGGCGGCGATGATGCCGACCGCCTCGCCGATGTCGACGAGCTTGCCGGTCGCGAGCGAACGGCCGTAGCACTTCGCGCAGACGCCGACCGCCGAGTCGCAGGTGAGCACCGAGCGGACCTTGATCGACTCGACACCCGCCTCGACGAGCTTGTCGATGAGCACGTCGCCGACGTCCTCACCGGCCGCGGCGACGACCTCGCCCGAGGGCGAGACCGCGTCGGCGGCGAGCGTGCGGGCGAACACCGAGTTCTCGACGTTCGCGTCTCGCACGAGCACGCCGTCGGCGCCCGGGGCGGCGATGACGAACTCGAGGCCCTTGCTCGTGCCGCAGTCCTCCTCGCGGATGATGACATCCTGCGAGACGTCCACGAGGCGACGCGTCAGGTAACCCGAGTCGGCCGTACGGAGGGCCGTGTCGGCCAGACCCTTACGGGCACCGTGCGTCGCGGTGAAGTACTCGGCGACCGACAGCCCCTCGCGGTACGAGGAGATGATGGGGCGCGGCATGATCTCACCCTTGGTGTTGTTGACCAGGCCTCGGATGCCGGCGATGTTACGGATCTGCAGCCAGTTACCACGGGCGCCCGAGGACACCATGCGGTTGATGGTGTTGTCGGCCGGGAAGTTGGCCTTCATCGCGGCCTGCACCTCGTCGGTCGCCTCGGTCCAGATCTTGATCTGCTCCTGACGACGCTCGGCGTCGGTCACGAGACCCTTCTCGAACTGGCCCTGCACCTTCTGCGCCTGCTTCTCGAACTTGGCGATGATCTCGCCCTTGTTCGGCGGGGTGAGGACGTCGCTCAGCGCGACGGTCACGCCCGAGCGGGTCGCCCAGTAGAAGCCGGCGTCCTTGATGCGGTCGAGGGATGCCGCGACCTCCACCTTGGGGTACTCCTCGGCGAGCTTGTTGACGATCTGCGACAGCTTGCCCTTGTCGGCCTGCTCGCGCACGAACGGGTAGCCCTTGGGGAGCGTGTCGTTGAAGATCGCCTGGCCGAGCGAGGCATCCACGAGGCCGTGGCGCTCGTAGCCCTCGGGTGCTTCGCCCTCGAGGAAGGACAGACCGGGGATGCGGATGCGAGCCTTCGCCTGCAGGTCGAGGGTGCCCTCGTCCTTCGCGAGGATCGCCTCGCCGACCGAGCCGAACACGCGACCCTCACCGAGCGCCCCGTCCTTGACTGTGGTCAGGTGGTGCAGGCCGATGATCATGTCCTGCGAGGGCAGGGTGACCGGGCGGCCGTCGGAGGGCTTCAGGATGTTGTTCGACGCGAGCATCAGGATGCGCGCCTCGGCCTGCGCCTCGACGGACAGCGGCAGGTGCACGGCCATCTGGTCACCGTCGAAGTCGGCGTTGAACGCCGCACACACGAGCGGGTGGAGCTGGATGGCCTTGCCCTCGACGAGCTGCGGCTCGAACGCCTGGATGCCGAGACGGTGCAGCGTGGGTGCACGGTTCAACAGCACGGGGCGCTCGCGGATGATCTCCTCGAGCACGTCCCAGACCTGCGCGTGCATGCGCTCGACCTGACGCTTGGCCGCCTTGATGTTCTGCGCGTGACCGAGGTCGATGAGGCGCTTGATCACGAACGGCTTGAAGAGCTCGAGCGCCATCTGCTTCGGCAGACCACACTGGTGCAGCTTCAGCTGCGGGCCGACGATGATGACCGAACGGCCCGAGTAGTCGACGCGCTTTCCGAGCAGGTTCTGACGGAAGCGGCCCTGCTTGCCCTTGAGCATGTCGGACAGCGACTTCAGCGCACGGTTGCCGGTGCCCGTGACGGGGCGACCGCGGCGGCCGTTGTCGAACAGGGCGTCGACGGCCTCCTGCAGCATCCGCTTCTCGTTGTTGACGATGATCTCGGGAGCACCGAGGTCGATCAGGCGACGGAGGCGGTTGTTGCGGTTGATCACGCGGCGGTACAGGTCGTTCAGGTCGCTCGTCGCGAACCGGCCACCGTCGAGCTGGACCATCGGGCGCAGCTCCGGCGGGATCACCGGGACGACGTCGAGGACCATGGATGCCGGCGACATGCCAGTCTGCAGGAACGAGTTGACGACCTTCAGGCGCTTGATCGCGCGGATCTTGCGCTGGCCCTTGCCCTCGGAGATCTGCAGGTGCAGCGACTCGGCCTCTGCGGCCAGGTCGAACGCCTCGAGGCGACGCTTGATCGACTCGGCGCCCATGTAGGCCTCGAAGTACTGACCGAAGCGGTCCTGCAGCTCGTGGAAGACCTCGTCCTCCTGCTTGAGCTGACCGACGGAGAGGTTCCGGAACTCCTCCCACATCCGCTCGAGACGGGCGACCTGGTCGTCCGCGTTCTTGCGGATGGATGCCATCTCCTTCTCGGCGGCATCCTTGACCTTCTTCTTCTGGTCGGCCTTGGCGCCCTCCGCCTCCAGGGCGGCGAGCTCCTCCTCGAGCTTGGTCAGACGCGCGGCGACGCGGGCGTCGCGGCGGTCGGCCAGGTTCTTGATCTCGAGGTTCAGGTTCGCCTCGTGCGTCGGGAGGTCGCGGTGGCGCGCCTCCTCGTCGACCGAGATGACCATGTACGCGGCGAAGTAGATGACCTTCTCGAGGTCCTTCGGCGCCATGTCGAGCAGGTACCCGAGGCGCGACGGGACGCCCTTGAAGTACCAGATGTGGGTGACGGGCGCGGCGAGCTCGATGTGGCCCATGCGCTCACGGCGGACCGAGGACTTGGTGACCTCGACGCCGCAGCGCTCGCAGACGATGCCCTTGAAGCGGACGCGCTTGTACTTGCCGCAGGCGCACTCCCAGTCGCGGGACGGTCCGAAGATCTGCTCGCCGAAGAGGCCGTCCTTCTCGGGCTTGAGCGTGCGGTAGTTGATGGTCTCGGGCTTCTTGACCTCGCCGAAGGACCAACGACGGATGTCGTCGGCGGTGGCCAGGCCGATGCGAAGCTGATCGAAAGTGGTGGACTCGAGCACTGGTTCTCCTGTGTCTCAGAAAATTCTCAAAATCGGTGGTTGGGCAGCCGCGTCAGCGGCGTACCGGAACCAGTGGTCAGATCTCGTCGATGGACGAGGACTCGAACCGCGTGGAGATGTTGATGCCGAGCTCCTCCGCTGCGCGGAAGGCCTCATCGTCGGTGTCACGGAGGTTGACCGCCGTGCCGTCGGCCGAGAGGACCTCGACGTTCAGGCAGAGCGACTGCATCTCCTTCATGAGCACCTTGAAGGACTCGGGGATGCCGGGCTCCGAGATGTTCTCGCCCTTGACGATCGCCTCGTAGACCTTGACGCGGCCCACGATGTCGTCGGACTTGATCGTGAGGAGCTCCTGCAGCGCGTACGCGGCGCCGTAGGCCTCGAGGGCCCACACCTCCATCTCGCCGAAGCGCTGGCCACCGAACTGCGCCTTACCACCGAGCGGCTGCTGGGTGATCATCGAGTACGGGCCCGTCGAACGCGCGTGGATCTTGTCGTCGACGAGGTGGTGCAGCTTCAGGATGTACATGTAGCCGACCGAGATGGGCGCCGGGAACGGCTCGCCGGAGCGGCCGTCGAACAGCGTCGTCTTGCCCGAGCTGCCGATGAGACGCTCGCCGTCGCGGTTGGGGAGCGTCGAATCGAGCAGACCCGCGATCTCGGCCTCGTAGGCGCCGTCGAACACCGGGGTGGCGACCTTTGTGCCGGGGGCGGCCTCGCGAGCCGCCTCGGGCAGGTGCGCAGCCCACTCCGGGTTGCCCTCGACCTTCCAGCCCTGCTTCGCGATCCACCCGAGGTGGGTCTCGAGCACCTGGCCGAAGTTCATGCGGCCCGGGATGCCGAGCGGGTTCAGCACCACGTCGACGGGCGTGCCGTCGGCGAGGAAGGGCATGTCCTCGACGGGGAGGATCTTCGCGATGACGCCCTTGTTGCCGTGTCGGCCTGCGAGCTTGTCACCCTCGGTGATCTTGCGCTTCTGGGCGATGTAGACCACGACGCGGCGGTTGACGCCCGAGCCCAGCTCGTCGTCGCCCTCCTCGGCGTTGAACTCCTTGACGGCGATGATCGTGCCCTGCTCACCGTGGGGCACCTTCAGCGAGGTGTCACGGACTTCGCGGCTCTTCTCGTTGAAGATCGCGCGGAGCAGGCGCTCCTCGGCGGAGAGCTCCGTCTCACCCTTGGGCGTCACCTTGCCGACGAGGATGTCGCCGGGGCGCACCTCGGCGCCGATGCGGACGATGCCGCGCTCGTCGAGGTCCTTCAGGAGGTCAGGGCTGACGTTGGGGAGGTCACGGGTGATCTCCTCCTTGCCGAGCTTGGTGTCACGGGCATCCACCTCGTACTCCTCGATGTGGATCGAGGAGAGCGTGTCGTTCTTGACGAGGTCCTGGCTGAGGATGATGGCGTCCTCGAAGTTGTGACCCTCCCACGTCATGAACGCGACGAGCAGGTTCTTGCCGATCGCGAGCTCACCGTTCTCGGTGGCGGGGCCGTCGGCGATGACCTCGCCGACCTCGACCCGGTCGCCCGCCGAGACGATGACGCGCTGGTTGTAGGAGTTGCCCTGGTTCGAGCGGTCGAACTTGCGCAGGAAGTAGTCCTGCGTTCCGCCCTCGTCGAGCTGCACGGTCACGACATCCGCCGAGACCTCCATGACGACACCGGCCTTGTCGGCGGTGACGACGTCACCGGCGTCGATCGCGGCGTAGCCCTCCATGCCCGTGCCGACGAACGGCGAGTCACTGCGCAGCAGCGGCACCGCCTGACGCTGCATGTTCGCACCCATGAGGGCGCGGTTCGCGTCGTCGTGCTCGAGGAACGGGATGAGCGAGGTGCCCACGGACACCATCTGGCGCGGCGAGACGTCCATGTAGCCGATCTCGTCGGCGTGGAACATGTCGACCTCGCCGCCCTGGCCGCGACGGGCCAGGACGCGCTCGGTCGCGAACGAGCCGTCCGCCTTCAGCTCGGCACCGGCCTGGGCGACGATGTAGTCGACCTCTTCGGATGCCGTGAGGTAGTCGATCGTGTGGGTGACCTTGCCGTTCTCCACGCGGCGGTACGGCGTCTCGATGAAGCCGAACGCGTTGATGCGCGCGAAGGATGCCAGCGAGCCGATCAGACCGATGTTCGGGCCTTCCGGGGTCTCGATGGGGCACATGCGGCCGTAGTGCGAGGGGTGCACGTCGCGGACCTCGACGCCCGCGCGCTCACGCGACAGACCGCCGGGGCCCAGCGCCGACAGGCGGCGCTTGTGGGTGAGGCCCGCGAGCGGGTTGTTCTGGTCCATGAACTGCGACAGCTGCGACGTGCCGAAGAACTCCTTGATCGCGGCGACGACGGGGCGCACGTTGATCAGGGTCTGCGGCGTGATCGCCTCGATGTCCTGCGTGGTCATGCGCTCGCGGACGACGCGCTCCATGCGGGACAGGCCCGTGCGGACCTGGTTCTGGATGAGCTCGCCGACCGCGCGGATGCGACGGTTGCCGAAGTTGTCGATGTCGTCGACATCCAGGCGGATCTCCGCCGGCTTGCCGGCGCGCGTGCCGGGGATCGACTCGTCGCCCCGGTGCAGCGCCACGAGGTACTTGATCGTCGCGACGATGTCGTCGACCGTGAGCACCGAGTCGCTGAGCGGCTTGTCGAGGCCGAGCTTCTGGTTGATCTTGTAGCGGCCGACCTTCGCGAGGTCGTAGCGCTTCGGGTTGAAGTAGAAGTTGTCGAGGAGCGCGCGAGCAGCCTCGGCGGCGACCTGCTCGCCCGGACGGAGCTTGCGGTAGATGTCGCGGAGCGCGTCCTCCTTGGTGAGGATCGTGTCCTTCGACAGCGTGTCGGCGATCGACTCGTACCCGGCGAACTCGTTGAGGATGTCCTCGCTCGAAAGGCCCAGGGCCTTGAGGAAGACGGTGACCGACTGCTTGCGCTTGCGGTCGATGCGGACGCCGACCTGGTCGCGCTTGTCGATCTCGAACTCGAGCCAGGCGCCGCGGCTGGGGATGACGCGTGCCGAGACGATGTCCTTGTCGCTCGTCTTGTCGGGCGTCTTGTCGAAGTAGACACCGGGCGAACGGACGAGCTGCGACACGACGACGCGCTCGGTGCCGTTGATGATGAACGTGCCCTTGCCGGTCTGCAGGGGGAAGTCGCCCATGAAGACCGTCTGGGTCTTGATCTCACCCGTGAGGTGGTTCATGAACTCGGCCTCGACGTACAGCGGCGCGGCGTAGGTCTTGCCGCGCTCCTTGCACTCCTCGATCGAGTACTTCTCGGGCTCGAGGTAGGGGTTCGTGAACGAGAGCTGCATCGTCTCGCCGAGGTCCTCGATCGGCGAGATCTCCTCGAAGATCTCCTCGAGGCCGCTGGTCTCGGGCACGTCGGTGCGGCCCTGGGCCTTCGCCTCCGCGACGCGCGCCTTCCAGGCGTCGTTCGCGACGAGCCAGTCGAAGGACTCCGTCTGCAGCGCGAGGAGGTCGGGGACCTCCAGCGTGTCGGTGATCTTCGCGAACGACAGGCGCGATGCGCCGCGGCCGTTCTTCGGGGTGGTGGTGGGGTTGGTTGCGTTGCGCGCAGCAGCCAAGGGGATTACCTCCATGAGCCCGGGCGGGGGCTGGTTTCCTTGTCGTCAGGTGGAGTGCTCCGTTCCACTCCTGCGCGCATGCCGTCTGACGACGGGGCGCAGGCACAAGCCGACCACCATATGAGGGCATGGGGGAAGGGAGCGCAACTACCCACTATAGGACGTGCGACGCGCCCTGTCCAGCCCGATTCTTGACGACTTTCGGATGCTGCGGTATAACCGCCCGCACGCGGGGTCGTTGCGGTGACTCAGCCCGTGAACTTCCAGGAGGCGAGCACCGACTCGGCGAGCGCCACCCGCTCCTTCGCGCCGACGGTCGGGCTGAAGCTGAAGGTCACGACGTATGTCTGGTCGCCGTTGCTCACGTAGTACTGCTCGGCGGCGTAGGTCGTGCCACCGCTCGCGAGCGCGGCCGACAGGTGGGCGCTCTCCTGCCCGGCGATCTTCACGCGGGGCTGCACCGTGACGTCGGTGGCACCGGCACCCTCCAACTCCTTGACCCCCGCGGACTCCACCTGCTCGGGCGTCACCTTGCCCGCCGGGGAGAGGATCACGTTGACGTTGTCGGCGAACCCGTCGTCGTCGGTGAGGTCGGCCGCGATGCTGTCGGGAGAGAAGCCGGGCACCTCGCCGGGGTCCGCCCACCCCTCCGGCACCGAGTACGTGTAGCCCGTTCCCGAGATGAGCTCGCCCGTCGCGGGGGCGACCCCGGCGGTGTCTGTCGCCGGCGCACCGGCGGCACAGGCGGTGAGCCCCAGGAGGGTCGCGGCGGCGACGGCGGTGAGCAGGGCGCGGGCGACGAACGGTGAACGGGCCATGCGGCCACTCTAGGGGGATCGGGGCGGCGCGGGTGGGCGCGGGGCGGGATGGGGCCCGTGGCGGGTGCGGGTCAGCGAGCGTGTCGGAACCGGATGCGCGTCCCGGGACGCGCCTGCGCGAGGAGGTCGCGGGAGGCATCGGTCACGACGGCGATGACGGGGTAGCCGCCCGTGACCGGGCCGTCCGGGCCGAGGATCACCGGCAGCCCGTCCGGCGGCAGCTGGATCGCACCGGGCAGCATCCCCTCGCTCGCCAGTTCGCCCGTGCGCGCGCGCGTCAGCGGCGCACCGTCGAGTCGGATACCGACGCGGTCGGCGGCGTTCGACACCGTCCAGACGCGGTCGAACAGGGCACCGACATCCTCGACCCAGTCGGCGCGCGGGCCGGGGGCGAGGTCGATGACGAGGTCACCCTGCGCCGGCGGGCTCCAGGGGTGCAGATCGTCGGGCGGGATGGGGCCCGTGGGTGCCGCCGCGGCGAGCGCGACGGTGTCGCTCGCGCGCAGCGGCGCGGGGCCGAGCCCCGACATCGTGTCGGTCGCGAGCGAACCGGCGACGCGTGGTCCGTCGAGGCCGCCGCGCACGGCGAGGACCGCGCGGGCGCCGTGCGTGAGCCAGTCGACGTGCACCTGTGCTCCCGCCGGAACCCGGAACGCCGTGTAGGGGTCGACACGCCGGCCGTCGACGCTCAGGTCTCCCCAGCCTCCCGCGACTGCGAGCCACAGGTCGGTGCTGGCGACGGCGCGGAGGCCGCCCATCGTGATCTCGATGCCTGCGGCATCCGGCGCGTTGCCGATCAGGCGGTTGGCCGTCTGCAATGCCGCGCGGTCGGCGGCGCCCGACGCGGCGATGCCCTCGGACGCATGCCCCGGACGGCCGAGGTCCTGGAGCGTCGCGCCGAGCCCGGGTTCGAGGATCGTGAGGGCCGGGGTGGGACGTGGGATGGGTACGGGCCGCGAGGGTGACTCGGGCGCGGCTGCCGCGGGCCCAGACGTGACGGACGGCGGCGGCTCGGGCGCGGCAGCAGTCGGTGCGGCCGCCGCTGGCGCGCTCGCCACTGCCGCCGGAACGAAGCGCACCCGAGCACCGGGGACGAGGAGCGCGGGCGGGGAGGCATCCGGGTCGAACAGTGGCGCGGACGTCGTGCCGATGAGCTGCCAGCCGCCGGGCGTCTCGCGGGGGTACGCACCGGCGAAGGCGCCTGCGAGGCCGACCGCGCCGGCGGGGACGCGCGTGCGCGGGCTCGCGCGCCGGGGGATGTCGTGCGGCCAGTCCGGACTGACGAGGTACGCGAAACCGGGTGCGAAGCCTGTGAAGGCGACCGTCCATTCGCACGCGGAATGCTGGGTGGCGAGCGCGTGCGGCGTGACGCCGAGACTGTCCGCGAGGTCTTCCAGATCGGGCCCGTCGTAGACGATCGGCACCTCGACGACGGCACCGGGCGGGCGTGTCACGTGGGGCGCATCGCCGGTCTGCACGATCCACGCGCGGGCCGCGGCGAGGCTCAGCCGCCGCGGGTCGACGTGGACGAGGACCGTGCGAGCCGCCGGGACGAGGTCGACGACGCCATCCGGCCGCGTGGCCCGGAGGGCCTCCGCGAGCGCCAGCACCTCGTCGAGCGTGTCGACCTCGATGAGCAGGCCGCGATCGCCGAACGGCAACAGGCGGGGCGCTGTCATGGCCGCGCCTCCGCTCCGCGGGCGTGTGATGCGCCCGAAGCCGCAGGATCGGCGCGGCCGGAGCGGTCTCCTGAGCCACACCAGCCCCATCCGTCACACCCGCTCCTGCAGTTCGGGAGAACCGTCATGGCCGCGCCTCTGACCTGTGCGTCTGATCTGTGGGTCGCCGGTGCGCCCCAATCCGCAGGATCGGCGCGGCCGGAGCGGTCTCCTGAGCCACACCAGCCCCATCCGTCACGGTCGCTCCTGCAATTTGGGAGGAACGGCCTGTCTGCGGGGCGCGCTGGCGGCCGTCCCGAGGGGCGAGCGAGAGGCCGTACCGACGTCACCACGGCGCCCGGATCTCGACCCCGGCCGCCTCGAGCGCGGCGCGCACGGCGCGCGCCATGGCCACCGACCCGGGGGTGTCGCCGTGCAGGCACAGCGAGACGGCGCCGGTGCGCACGAGGCTTCCGTCGGTCGCGGTGACGACGCCCTCCTCGGCGAGCCGAACGGCGCGCCGGGCGACCCCGCCCGTGTCGTGCAGCAGGTCTCCGGGCCGGCCGCGCGGCACGAGCGACCCGTCCGCCAGATACCCGCGGTCGAGGAACGCCTCGCGGCGGAACGGCAGCCCGGCACGCTCGGCGGCCGCGCTGATCTCGCCCTCGAGGCCGAGGATCGGGACCGCGCGCCCGAGCATCGCGGACAGGTCCGCGACAGCGGATGCCACGGCATCGGCCGCGATCCGGTCGTCGCGGATCGCGTGGTAGAGCGCCCCGTGGGGCTTGACGTAGCGGACGTCGGCACCTGCAGCGACGAGGGCGGCGAGCTGCTCGTCGACGCTCGCGCGGAGGTCCGCGGCGGGGAGCGACATCCGCGCACGGCCGAACCCGGCACGGTCGGGGTAGGACGGGTGGGCTCCGACGGCGACCCCGTGGGCGGCCGCGCGCGAGACCGCCTCACGCATCGCCACGGCGTCGCCCGCGTGACCGCCGCACGCCACGTTCGCGCTCGATATCACCGCGAACAGCGCGGCGTCGTCGGCCGTGGGCACGCCGTCGACGGTCTCGCCGAGGTCGGCGTTGAGATCGATGGCCGCCATGACGTTCACGGTACCGGCCCCGCTAGCGTGGAGGCATGGCCCGCGCACATGTCGAAGAGCCGGCGCACGTGCGTCTGTCGGACGGATCCCTCGCCCGTGTCGTGCCGAGCCGCTTCGCCGGCGGCTACGAACTCGAGGTCGACGGCACGCCGCAGTCCCACGTCGACCTCGACGATCCGACCCACCTGCACTTCGAGTACATCGCCCGTATGGGTGCTGTGATCGACCGGCTGCGGATGCCCGGGCAGCCCCTGACCGCCGTGCACCTCGGCGGCGGCGCGCTCACCCTCCCGCGCTACATCGCGCACACCCGGCCGGGATCGCGCCAACAGGTGATCGAGCTGGAGCAGCCGCTCATCGACCTCGTCCGCGACCGGCTGCCGCTCCCCCGAACAGCCCAGGTCCGCGTGCGGATCGGCGATGCCCGCGCGGTCGCACAGAAGCTCCCGCCCGGACTGCAGGGCGCGGCGGACCTCGTCGTGTCCGACGTCTTCGCCGGCGCGCAGACGCCCGCGCATCTGACGACCGTCGAGTACTTCCGCGTGCTCGCAGGGCTGCTCGCGTCGGACGGCGTGCTCCTCACGAACGTCGCCGACGGCGCGGGCCTCGCCTTCGCGCGCCGCGAGGTCGCGACGATCCGCTCGGTCCTGCCCGAGACGATCGTCCTCGCCGAAGTCCAGACCCTGAAGGGCCGCCGCTTCGGGAACCTCGTCATCGCGGCATCCGCGTCGCCCCTTCCGGTCGAGTGGCTGCCGCGGCTCATGGCGGCCGGCCCCCACCCGGCGAAGGTCGCCCAGGGCGCGGAGATCGACGAGTTCGTGCGCGGTGCGGCGGTCGTGACGGATGCCACAGCGATCGCCTCACCGAAGCCCTCCGCGTCGCTCTTCGAGCGCTGAGCGGGTCGTCTCGGCGGCGCGCCGCGAGCGGTCGGCCGAAGCCCCGCACGTCGGGTGACACTGGACTGACCACCGCAGGGGCACCGACGGACGAAGGGGGATGCCGGTGAGCTACATCCAGGGGTACGACCCCGATACCCTCCGCGAGATCGTGGACCTGCACGAGTGCCGGGCCCGTCTCGCAGAGCTCGGTGACCAGCGATCGCTGCAGGCGCTGCTCGAACGGGTGTGGCTGTTGAAGGTGCTCGACAAGCTCGACGACGCACTCGTCGTCTCGGAGCAGTCGGTGCGCGTCGCGCGCATGGGCGGGCCGCGCAAGGATCTGCTGCGGGCGCGCGTGCTGCACGCCACCGTGCTGCAGTTCCGCGGCGCGTACGCGGCGGCGATCCAGGAGCTGACGACGTGCGCCGAGGAGGCCGAGGGCCAGTCCTGGTCGGCGCTCGCGGCTTTCGCCTATCAGCACCGCGGCAAGGTCTTCTACGACTCGGAGGACTTCACCAACGCACGCGCCGACTTCAAGCGCGCACTGTTCCTCCGCCAGGAGGCGGGCGCCCCCGAGGACCAGCTCGAGTCGACGCTCATCGCGATCGACGCCGCGGACCGGCGGCGCACGGGCGCCTCGGTCGCCAGCTGAGTGTCGCACGTCCGTTCTATCGTTCCGGTCATGACCGCACGGACCCGTCTTGTCTGACCTGCAGGCGCTGCGTCGCGTCGCCGAGGACATGATCGCCGCGCATCTGGATGCCTCGTGGACGTTCGCCTACGACAGCGCGAAGCGTCGCGCCGGGGCGTGCGACTACACGCGCAAGCGCATCACGGTGTCGCGCTACCTCTCCGCGCGCTACGACGACGAGACGAATCGGCAGACCCTCCTGCACGAGATCGCGCACGCCCTCGCGGGGGCGCGTGCGGCGCACGGCACCGCATGGAAGCGCACGGCTCGGGCGATCGGATACACGGGCGGCGTGACGCACCACGGCGAGACGGCGACGGAGCTCGCCCCGTGGGTCGGCACGTGTCCGGCGGGGCACGTCGCGTACCGGCATCGCCGGGCGACGCGCGCGACCTCGTGCGCCAAGTGCTCGCGGACCTTCGACGAGCGGTTCCTGTTCACCTGGACCCGGCGGGAGATCACTCCGGCCACGAGGCTAGCCGCGATGACCCCGCGGGACTGAGCGGAGGTCAGGACCCTGAGCGGAAGACCCCGCCCTGCAGGACGGGGACGACCGTCGAGGCATCCACGTCGGCCGCCGCGAGCACCTCGTCACGGCTGCCGCGCTCGATCAGTTCCTGACCCGACCCGGATGCCGTGAGAAGGTGCCGCGCCGCGGTGCGCAGCCCCCGGAACGCCTCGGCGGCGGCGGCCGCCTCGGGCGACGTGTGGTCAATGCCGCGCGCGCCGAGGGCGTCGATCACGGCGCCCGCGCCGAGCAGGTCCTCGACGGCGAACCGCAGGGGCGCGTCGCCGTCCCGGCTCGGGAGTTCACCCGCCGCGATGACGGCGATGTTCGTGCGCTTCCCGCGCTCCCGCTGGAGGTCGAGGATCCGGTCGGCGACGGCGGATGCGTTGCGCAGGCACCCGAGGATGACGGCCGGCGAGAGCTCCGCGGCACGCACCGCAGCGGCGGCACCGTTCAGCGAAACGGCATGCGCCGCGGCATCCAACGGCGTCGCCTCCCCCACCTCCAGGCGCGCGACGACCGTCGACGAGAACCGCAGCACGTCGACGACCACCACGACGTCGGATGCCGCGAGCCGCTCGAGCCCCGCGACACCCCACTCGAGGCGCACCTGGTAGCGGGACTGGTCGAACGGCGAGGTCATCGCCCCAGGCTACGGCCGGCGGGACCGTGCCGCCGCGCCGGTGTCACCCGTGCGCGTCGATCACGGGTGCGAGCGCGAGGACGAGGCCGAGCACGTTGCGCGCGCCGCGCTGGAGCTCTCCGCGGGTGAGTCCGTCCGGCGAGCGCAGCGCCTCGGCGACCGTGTCGTCGGCGTACGCCTGCGGGCCTTCGTCGTCGGTCTTGACACCGCCCGGCATCAGCACGTCGACCTGCGCGCGCACCCGGTAGGCGTTGTCGCGCAGCGCCGGGAAGTCGGGGTCCACGGCATCCTCGATCCACCAGTCCGTGACGACGCAGCCGTCGTAACCCCACTCGTCACGGAGCACGACGGTGACGAGGTCGTAGTGGTAGTGCGCCCAGACGCCGTTGACCTGGTTGTACGAGGTCATGAGGGTGCGCGGCGTCGCCTCGCGCACGCAGATCTCGAAACCGCGCAGATAGATCTCACGCAGCGCCCGCTCGGAGACACGCGAGTCGTTGCGGGTGCGGTTCGTCTCCTGGTTGTTGGCGGCGAAGTGCTTCGGGCATGCGGACACGCCCGCCTCCTGCACCCCCGTGACGACGGCGGCGCCCATGCGCCCCGTGAGGAGCGGGTCCTCCGAGAAGTACTCGAAGTTGCGGCCGCACAGCGGGTCGCGGTGGATGTTCATGCCGGGGCTCAGCAGCACGTCGGAGCCCTTCCGCACCATCTCCTGCCCCAGCAGTGCCGCGAGATCGCGCACGAGCGCGGGGTTCCAGCTCGACGCGAGCGCCGTGCCCGACGGCAGCAGCGACGCGTAGGCCGCGAGGCGGATCCCGCTCGGCCCGTCCGTCGTCGTCACGGGGCGGACGCCCTTCTCGCGCAGCGACGCGGCGACGCCGCCGAGCACACCGGCATTCCCCGCCGCCCCGAGCCGGCTGTCCATCGTGATGTCGCCGCGGGTGAGGAGTGCGAGCTCATCATCGTCGAGCTGAGCGATGAAGGCGTCGAGCGTGGCGGAGCCTGCCGCGACGTCGTCGAGACGGATGCCACGGTCGCCGGTCGGGGCGATCTCGGCGGGGAGCCCGGCGAGCACCCGCTCGCGACGCGAGACCGTGCGGGTGGGCGCGTCCTCCCACCCGACGACGGCACGACCGTCCTCAGCCTGCGCCCGGATCATCCGCGAGAAGGCGTGGGCGGGGTCGACCGCTGCGGCCTCGCTCAGCCGGCGGACGACCCGGAGATCGGCGACCTCGAACGCGGCGACGGGCGCCGCGGCGCGGACATCACTGCCGATGAGCACCGGGTAGGTGCCGGGCTCGAGCACGAACGCGCTCCGATGCCCGGTGACCCCGGAGTCGTCGTACGACGCGAAGTCGTCGAGCGCGAAGGTCATCTCCAGACGCTCGGACTCTCGCGGCGCGAGCAGCCCCGTCTTCGCGAAGGCCGCGAGACGGCGGACCGGCTGCGAGAGCGCGCCCGCGGGCGAGCCGAGGTAGACCTGCACGACGTCCTTGCCGGCGTACGCGTCGCCGACGTTCCGCACCTCGACGACGGCGCGGAAGACGCCCGCATCGGCGGATGCCTCGACGACCTCCGTCTCGAACGATGTGTAGCCGAGCCCGAACCCGAAGGGGAAGAGCACCCGTTCGGGTGCGAACGTCTCGAAGTAGCGGTAGCCGACGAAGACGTCCTCGGCGTACACGTTGTGGTCGAGGCCACCGAAGTTGTCGGCGCTCGGGTAGTCCTCGTAGCGATGCGCGATCGCGTCGGTGAGTCGTCCGCTCGGGGGCGTCTCGCCGGCGAGGACGGCGGCGACCGCCCGGGCGCCTTCCATGCCGCCCTGCCACGCGTACAGCACACCGGCGATGCGGTCGCCGTACTCGGCCAACCAGCCGAGATCCATGACGTTGCCCGCATCGAGCACGACGACGGTGCGCTCGAATGCGGCGGTGACGCTGCCCAGCAGGGCCCGCTCATCCGCAGTGAGGTAGTAGCTCCCCTCCTCGAGGGTGCTCTCGCGGGCCTCGCCGGCGGCGCGACCGATCACGACGATCGCGGTGTCGGCGCGGGTCGCGGCGGAGCGGGCGACCGCAGGGTCGAGCGGCATCTCGGGGAAGTGGTGCGGCCAAGTGCCCCACGTGTCCGCGAAGACCGGGCGGTGCTGCGCGGTCCAGTCGCGATAGAGCTTCGCGACCTCCCGGTCGACCGCGACACCGGCATCCTCGAGCCCCGCCAGCAGATTCCAGACGTACGGCACCTTGACGTCGCCGCCGGAGCCGTAGCCGACGGCGAACCAATCGACCTGCACCCGGCCGAACACCGCGACGGGTCGCTGTGCGAGCGGAAGCACACCACCGTCGTTCCGCAGCAGCACGACGCCCTCCGCGGCGGCGGCACGCGCACGGGCGGCGAGCTGCGGGTCGAGCGTCGGGTCGGCGTCCTGCAGCAGGCTGGACACCTGTGCGACCGACTCGACCGCGGGCAGCGTGTGGGAGCGGTCGCCGGACTCTGTGGCGGGTTGCTGGGGCATGACACCTCGTTGAATCGGCACTCGATGGCATCCCACGATTGGGAGCGCTCCCACGCTACTCGACTTCGGCGACATCCGCTTCGCCCCGACTCGCTCGCGCCGCGACGCCGCGGGCGACTGTCAGACTGGGGCCATGCGCATCATGCTGAAGCTCGTGCTCGACTGCGATGCCGACGCGGCCTGGCGCGCACTGCACTCGCCCCGCGCGGTCGCCGAGCTGTACGGCCCGCTGATCGACCTCGCACCGATGGAGGCGACGGGGATGCCGACGACGCTCGAAAGCGGCGCGGATGTGCCCGTGCGGATGCGGGTGGGCTCCCTGCCGCTCGGCGACCAGCTCATCCACGTGAGCGAGCGCCATGTGCAGGATGCCCGGGGAGCGGTGCGCATCCTCCGCGACAGCGGCATCCCGCTCACCGGGCCGCTTGCGGCGCTCGACGTCTGGGACCACCAGATGGCGGTCTCCCCCGCCCCGGGCGACCCGCTCAGAACGCTGTGGCGCGAGCGACTCGTCATCGGCGGTGCCGCGGCGCCCGCGCTGTGGCCGGTGCTCTGGGCGACCTGGCAGTGGCGCGGCGCCCGGCTCCGGGCGCTCGCCCCGACCTGGGCGCACGATCCGGAGCCCGAGGCATCCGTCTGACCTACAACGGTCCGGCCGCGTCACACGGCCGACTCGGACCGCGGAGCCGCCTGTGCCACCGACCGGCCGGACAGCCCGAACGGGGCCGACCCATACGGCCGACCCCGTTCCCGTTCCGCCGTCTACTCGGCGAGGGCCTCCACCGCGGTTACGCGGGTGGCGAGCCGCGTCGGGACGACGGCTGCGATGAGGGTCAGCACCGCCGTCGCGATCACGACCACGGTGACGGGACCCCACGGGATCGCCGGTGCGACGAGCGTCGGCGACGCCCACGCGGGAGGCACCTGGACGGAGCCGAGCAGCGACTGCGCGGCGACCCATCCGTACGCCACGCCGAGCAGGAGTCCCGTGAGCAGGGCCGTGATCGTCACATGCGTCGCCTCGAGCAGGATGACCCGACGCACCTGCGCCGACGTGAGTCCGAGGGCCCGCAAGAGACCCAGTTCGCGACGGCGCTGCACGACGCCGATCGTCAGCAGGTTCACGAGTCCGACGGCGGCGATCACGGCCGACACCGCGACGAGGCCCATCATGATGGCCGCGAACGTATCCATGATCTGGCTCATCTCGGCGGGCGGCTCGCCTCCCGCCGACCGCGTGAGCACGACCTTCACCGACTCGTTGGCGACGGCGAACATCACCACCAGGGTCACGCCCATGACGACACCGATCGCCATGCGGCTCGACCGCTCCGGGTAGCGCAGGGCGTTCTCGGCCGCGAGGCGGGCGGTCGCGGAACGCCCGAACAGCCGGCCCGTGAGGCGCAGGATCGGCGGCATGATCCGCACGGCGCCGAGGGTCAGCCCCGTGAAGGACAGGATGCCTCCGAAGAAGGCGATCACGACGCCGAGCGGGTTCAGGAGCCCTGCCAGCACGCCGAGTGCGAGGAGCACGCCGCCGATGATGAAGAGGATGAGCGCGGCGGCGTTCCGACCGCGCGATCCGGCCACCTCGTCGAGCGTGCGCGGCGTCGAGCCCGCGATCGCCTCGAGCGGCGTGACCGTGAGGACGCGACGCGATCCCGCCCACGCCCCGCACCACGTGGTGAGGGCGACCACGACGGCCGGCACCAGCAGCACGGGCTGCACGACGTCGTACGACACGTCGATCGTGAGCGCGCTGTTCGCCCAGAGGAGGAGTCCCGCCGCGGCGACGGTTCCGAGGACGAGCCCGAGCCCTGCCCCGATGAGTCCGACCGCGAGTCCCTGCTGGGCGACCCGTCGGCGTTGCGAACGCGCCGACGCCCCGATGAGGCGCATCAGCGCGATCTGGCGCGTCCGCCCGGCGATGATCGTCGAGAACGTGTTCGCCGTCACGATCGCCGCGACGTAGACGGCGACGCCGACGAGCAGGACGCTCAGGATGCCGAGGACGAGCGTGAGGGTCTCCCCGCCGCCGAGGTAGGGGTCGTTGCCGACCCACGCCGAGATGAAGCCGCTCGCGCTCAGGAGCAGCACCCCGAACGCGGTGGAGATGCCGGCGACGAGGACGGTCGCGCCCATCCCCCGCTCGCGCAGCCACGCTCCGGCGGGTGCCGTGCGGGCAGGCGAGTCCGCGGCATCCGTCGCCGCCCGTTGCGGCGCCTGGGCGACCGCACTCACGCCGCCACCTCCGCCGCGAGCATGAATGCCGAGACCTGCTCGGCGCTCTGGCGCGGCTTGTCGGCGACGATGCGGCCGTCGCCGAGGTACAGCACGCGGTCGGCGTGCGATGCCGCGACGGGGTCGTGCGTGACCATCGCGATCGACTGGCCGTGCTCGCGGCTCGCGGCGGCGAGCAGTGCCAGCACTTCACGGCTCGAGCGCGAGTCGAGGTTCCCGGTCGGCTCGTCGGCGAAGACGAGGTCGGGGGCGGTCGCGAGGGCGCGCGCGATCGCGACGCGCTGCTGCTGACCGCCGGACAGTTCGTGCGGGCGGTGGCGCACGCGCGAGCGCAGCCCGAGGGTGTCGATGAGTCCGTCGATGCGGGCGCGCTCGAGCGCCGACGGCGTGCGCCCGTCGAGATCGAACGGCAACGTGATGTTGCCCAGCACATCGAGGGTCGGCACGAGGTTGAACGCCTGGAAGACGAACCCGACGCGGCGGCGGCGCAGGATCGTCATCTCCAGGTCGGAGAGCCCCGTGATCTCGGTTTCGCCGATCCAGACGCGGCCGCCGGTCGGGGCATCCAACCCCGCCATGATGTGCATGAGCGTCGATTTGCCGGAGCCGGACGGGCCCATGATCGCCGTGAACTCGCCGCGGCGGATGCCGACGGTCACCCCGTCGAGCGCGCGGACACCGCTTTCGCCGGCGCCGTAGGACTTGCTGAGGTTCTGCACCCGGGCCGCAAGGCCCATCTCTGTCGTCGTGATCTCCATGCCTTCGACGCTACGAACGGTGCGGCCGCCGCCGCGTCGGCCTCGGGTCGCGCCCGCGTACATCGCGAGGATGATCCCGGGGTGGGGGCCGGCGCGTTGGCGGGGCGGGCGGGGCGGGTGGATGTGGGCCGTGGGGCGTGGTGCGCGCCCCGTGGGGCGCGGCACGGCGCGGGGATCCGGCTGGCGTCCGTCCAGGACCCCGCGTTCCGAAAGCAGGGCGGATCGGCCCCGGCACCGTCCTGGGCGCCCGGATCGGCCCAATCACCCTGCTTTCGGAACGGCGACGGGCTCAGATCAGGCCGTGCTGTTCGGCCCCGTCGGCCAGCACCCAGGCGCCCCGGGCACGGGTTGGCACGGCGCACCGGCGTTGCGAAAGCAGGGCGCACCGGCCCCGGCACCGCCCTGGACGCCCAAATCGGCCAGATCACCCTGCTCTCGGAGCGGAGACCGGCCCGGACGAGGCCGCGCTGTTCGGCCCCGGCGGTCAGCGCCCGGGCGCCCCGGGCACGGGTTGGCACGCGGCCCCCGCGTTCCGAAAGCAGGGCGGATCGGCCCCGGCACCGTCCTCGGCGCCCAGATCGGCCAGATCACCCTGCTATCGGAGCGGCGACCGGCTCAGACCAGGCCGTGCTCGAACGCGAAGACGACGAGCTGCACCCGATCGCGGAGCGCGAGCTTGCCGAGGATGCGGCTGATGTGGGTCTTCACGGTCGCCTCGGAGAGGAACTCGCGCTGTGCGATCTCGGCGTTGGAGAGTCCGCGGGCGGCGAGCGCGAAGATCTCCCGCTCTCGGTCGGTGAGCTCGCCGTAGGCGGGCGGCACGGGGGCCGCGGCGGGGCCGGAGAAGTGCGCGAACAGGTCGCGGGTCGCGGAAGCGGCGATGACCGACGACCCGGCGTGGACCGTGCGGATCGCGGCGAGCAGGAACTCCGGGTCGGCATCCTTCAGCAGGAACCCGCTCGCACCCTGCCGGATGGCGCGGGCCGCGGCCTCGTCGAGATCGAAGGTCGTCAGCATGACGACCTTCGGCACCGCGTCGCCGAAGGTCGGGTCGGCGAGGAGGTCGGCGGTGGCGGCGAGGCCGTCCATGACGGGCATCCGGATGTCCATCAGCACGACGTCGGGGCGCGTCTGCCGGATGACGCGGAGCCCCTCGGCGCCGTCCCCCGCCTCGCCGACGACCTCGAGGTCGGGCTGCGAATCGATGACCATGCGGATGCCGGCGCGGAAGAGGGCCTGGTCGTCGACGAGCGCGACCCGGATCGGAGCGGTCATGCGGCGGCCTGGATCGGGATCACGGCGTGCACGACGAAACGGCCGGCGCCGTCGGGGCCCGCGTCGACCCGACCGCCGACGAGCTGCGCGCGCTCCCGCATGCCGATGAGGCCGTGCCCGCGGGGCGCCTGCTCGGTCGGGGCGACGAGAGGGTCCGATGCCGGGCGCGCGGCCACGGCGTTCTGCACGGTGAGGTCCACACGGTCATCGTGCCACGCGAGCGCGACCTCGACGGGGCCGCCGCGGCCGTGCCGCATCGCGTTGGTGAGCGCTTCCTGCAGAATCCGGTAGACGGCCAGTTGCACGGATGCCGCGATGTCGCCCCGCGGCGCGGGGTCGACATCGACCTGCAGCTCGACCCCCGCCGCCCGCACCTGCGCGTACAGCTGTTCGAGGTCGCCGAGGGTCGGCTGCGGGCCCTGCGCCTCGGTGTGGCGGAGTTGGGTCAGCAGCATCCGGACGTCGGCGAGCGCGGCACGCGCCGTCGTCGAGATGGTGCCGAGCGCCGCCGTCGCCGCCGCGGGGTCGGATGCCGCGGCGTACCGGGCACCGTCGGCCTGCGCGATCACGACGGCGAGCGAGTGGGCGACGACGTCGTGCATGTCGCGCGCGATCCGGGTGCGTTCGATCTCTGCGGCGGTCTGCGCCTCGGCGACCTCCTGCGCGCGCCGGTTCTCGCGCGCGCGGATGCCGGTGCGAACGAGGGCACCGGTCGTCCAGGCGAGGCCGAGCCCGAACGCCGCGGCGATGAGCACGGCGAGGGCGACGCTGATGCTGGCCGCGTCGAAGCGATCGACAGTCACAGGACCCATGACGTACGCCGTGATCGCGGCGGCGCCGACGCCGACCGAGATGAGCCCCGCCCAGAACACGCGTCGCGAACCGTACGCCGCGGTCGCGTACAGCACGCCGAAGATCGCGACGTCGGCGAGGCTCGGCGGCCGTCCCATCGCCATCTGCACAAGCGCGCCCATCCATGCGACGGTCAGGGCGAGGGCGGGTGAGAGTCGGCGGACGGCGAGAGCGCCACCCATGAGCATCGCGACGAGCGCCGTCCCGAGCGCGTTCGCGGCGGTGAACCTCCCGATGGAGAGGTCGACGGGCAGCACCAGCAGCGCGAAGACCCCACCGACGACGACGTCGACGACCAGTTGCGTACGGGTGAGGCTGCGGAACACGCTTCGACGCTACGCGACCGGTCGCGGCGCGGCATCCGTCGCGGGATGTATTGGCGATGCTCTGCGGGGACGGATGCCCGCCGGCGTCACGCGGGGACGGTGGGCCGGTGCTCGAAGAAGGTCTGCAGCACGACGGTCGTGCGGGTGCGGACGTTCGCCGCGAGGCGGATCTCCCGCACGAGGTCCTCGAGCGCGCGCGGGGACGCCACGCGTGCGAACAGCATGTAGGCGGCGTCGCCGGCGATCGAGTGGCACGCCTCGATCGCGTCGAGATGCTCGAGCAGTTCGGGCGCGGTGTCGGGCTGGGCGGGGTCGAGCGGGGTGATCTCGATGAAGGCCGCGAGGGGACGCCCGACGGCCTCGGCATCCACCGTCGCGCGGTAGCCGGTGATCACACCGCGCGCCTCGAGTCGCTTGAGGCGCGCCTGGACCGCGGAGACAGACAGGCCCACTGCGGCGGAGAGATCCGCGAGCGTCACCCGCCCGTCCCGCGAGACCTCGGCGACGATCTGACGGTCGACAGCATCTTCCATGCATGGAACAATATCGGAGACACGGCACTATGGCCGTAAATATTCCTGTCACGCGCGATCGGAGGTTTCCCATGTCCCTGACCACGTCATCCCCGACGTCCATCATCGGTGAGCCCGAGGTCGTCGAAGACGACCGACCGACGACGCAGGTCGTCGAAGACGACCGACCGACGACGCAGGTCGTCGAAGACGACCGACCGACAACGCAGGTCGTCGAAGACGACCGACCGACAACGCAGGTCGTCGAAGACGGGCGCCCGGTCGAGCAGCAGCCCGCGTGGCTCGCGCTGAAGGGCGCCGCCATCGCACTGCAGGCGATGCAGGCGCAGGACGGGTCGATCCCCGATGCCGCCGACCACGACGCCGCGCGCGGCCACGTCGCGACCCTGACGGCGGCGATCCGTGCTCTCGCACCGCTGTTCCCCCACGACGAGGAGTACCTCGCGGCATCCGTCATCGACCTGGGCCGGTGGGCGGACGGCGGCTTCGCGGTGCCCGACTTCCTCGATTCGCTCGTCGCCTTCCAGCCGCAGCGCGACCGGATCGACGGGCTCGCGCACCTCGTCGTCTTCCCCATGTACACGCAGAACGGGTCGCGGAACCGCTTCTTCGAGGCGGTCCTGTGCGAAGTGATCTGGCCGGAGTTCGTCGCAGAGCTCGAGGGCACCTACACGAACGGGCTGTTCGTGAGCCTCAGCCTCATCGATTTCACCCCGGGGTACGACACGAACTCGGCGGTGCTCTTCCCCGAGACGGTCGCGATGCGCGAGATCCCCGCCTTCACGTGGGGCGCGATCTTCCAGGACCGCGAGGCCGCGCGCTTCCGTCGGGTCGTGGCCGCGGCATCCGACATCACGAAGCTCGACGTGCCGGAAGGCACCGCCCGCATGCTCGACGACCAGCGCCTCGCGGAGGAGGTCTTCGTCATGTGGGACCTCATCCACGACCGCACGCACATGCGCGGCGACCTGCCGTTCGACCCGTTCATGATCAAGCAGCGGATGCCGTTCTTCCTGTACTCCCTCGAGGAGCTGCGCTGCGACCTCACGGCGTTCCGCGAGTGCGTGGCGCTCGGCGAGCGCGGCGACACGATCGGCGATCGTGCGCGACTCGTGCAGCAGGCGGTGATCTTCGACCGGATCTTCCGCTTCGCGATCACGGGTTCGCGCGTGCGCAACTACGACGGGCTCGGCGGCCAGCTGCTGTTCGCGTGGCTCCACCAGCGCGGCGTGCTGCACTGGACGGACACGCAGCTCGCGTTCGATTGGGACCAGGTGCCCGGGGCCGTCGTCGAACTCGCGGATGCCATCGACCGCCTCTACTGGGAGTCGATCGACCGCCCGAAGACGGCGCACTGGCTCGCCGCGTACGACCTCGTCCGCTCGGTCGTGACTCCGCACCCGGCCTCGCAATGGGCCCGCGGGCTGCCGCTCGAGGTGCTCGCGGGGCCGCCGAAGGGGTATACCGACGCGGTGCTCGACGACGAGTTCCCGCTGTCGATGTTCTTCGAGGCCCTCGAGAAGAAGATGCGTGACGTGATCGCGTCGACCGAGGGCATCACGGGGCGTGATGGCTGAGGCGTCGGCTCCGGGGCGCCCGGCGGCGGTCGCCGGGCGGACGGTGCTGGTGGCGGGCGCCGGGAGCGCGAGCGGTGCTGCGGCGGCGCGCGTGCTCGTTGCCGCAGGCGCCCGGGCCATCGCGGTCGGGCGCGACGACCAGAAGCTCGCGCGGCTCTCGGAGTCGGTGCCCGCCGATGCGGCGGGCACCGTACGGACCGCCGCCTGCGACCTGACCGACGAGGGCGCCGTCGATGCGCTCGCGGCGGCCCTCCGGGGCGACGGCGAGCGCATCGACGGCATCCTGCACCTCGTCGGCGGCTGGCGCGGGGGCGGCGGGCTTCCCGGTCAGACCGACGAGGACTACCGCGCGCTCGAGAGCGGGCTCACCGCACTGCGCCATGTGACGCGGGCGTTCTGGACGGATCTGGTCGCCTCGCCTTCAGCGCGGGTCGCGATCGTGTCGTCGACGGCGGTCGAACGCCCGCTCGCGGGCGGCGCGAACTACGCCGCGGTGAAGGCCGCAGAGGAAGCGTGGGCGCGGGCGATGGCGCAGGGGTTCGCGAAGGCGGCTCGCGATGACGGGCAGCCGCTGCGCGCGGCATCCGTCATCTTCCGCGTGAAGGCACTCACCGGGCTCGAGGACGCACTCGCGACCGGGTTCACGCGGTTGTGGGATGCCGCGGCCCCGGACGTCAACGACACGGTCATCCCGCTCGACTGAACCGCACCGGCGACCACGTCGGTCCGCTCCGGGGCGCGTCGTCGGCGGAACTGCGCGACCGGGGCGGCATCCCGTCAGATCCGAACACGACCGAACTAGGCTGGAGAATCGTGACCACCCTCCACGACACGAACGTCCGCGGCTTCGCGAGCGACAACTACTCCGGTGTCCATCCGGAGATCCTCGCGGCTATCGCCGCCGCGAACGACGGCCACCAGATCGCCTACGGCGAGGACGCCTACACCGAGCGGCTGCAGGACGTGTTCCGCCATCACTTCGGCGACACGGCGCAGGCCTTCCCCGTCTTCAACGGCACCGGAGCCAATGTGACGGGCCTGCAGTCGATGCTCCCCCGGTGGGGCGCGGTCATCGCGGCATCCACCGCCCACATCAACGTCGACGAGGGCGGGGCGCCCGAGCGCGTCGCGGGGATCAAGATCCTGAACGTCCCGACCGACGACGGCAAGCTCACCCCGGAACTCGTCGACCGCGAGGCCTGGGGGTGGGGCGACGAGCACCGCGCCCAGCCGCTCGTCGTGTCGATCACGCAGTCGACCGAGCTCGGCACCCTGTACACACCGGAGGAGATCCGCGCCCTCGCCGACCACGCGCACGAGCGCGGCATGCGCCTCCACCTCGACGGCGCCCGCATCTCCAACGCCGCGGCGGCCCTCGACCTGCCGCTGCGGGCCTTCACGACCGACGCCGGCGTCGACGTCCTGAGCTTCGGGGGCACCAAGAACGGCGCCCTCGGCGGCGAGGCCGTCGTCGTGCTCGACCCCGCGGCATCCGAGGGGCTCCTCTACCTCCGGAAGCTCAACATGCAGCTCGCATCGAAGATGCGGTTCATCTCGGCGCAGCTGATCGCCCTGCTCGATCCCGCAGGCGACCTGTATCTGCGGAACGCGCGCCACGCGAACGCGATGGCGCAGCGCCTGCGCCGGGGCGTCGAGGCGGGGCTCGCCGATGGTTCGATCTCGGGCGTCGCGTTCACCCAGGAGACGCAGTCGAACGGAGTCTTCGCGACGCTTCCCGAAGGCGTCGCCGACCAGTTGCGGGCCGCGTTCCGTTTCTACGACTGGGACGCCTCGCGCCGCGAGGTGCGTTGGATGTGCTCGTTCGACACGACGGAGCAGGACGTCGACGGCTTCGTCGCGGAGCTCGCCCGTCTCACCTGACCCCGACTGCCGGCGTGACCCCGCCGGGCCCCGGCCGCTAGACCGCGGCAGGGGCGCTCCCAAAGCGCAGGACCGAGTGTGACTGAAACCGCCGCACAGTGCGGTTGAGACCACACCAGTAACACCCGCTCCTGCAGTTTGGGACGCAGGCGGGGACGCAGGCGTTACAGACGGGTGCGCGCGCCGCGCGCGAGGGGCTCAGCCCTCGGCGGTCTCGTCGGTCCCGGCGTCGACGATCGCCTTCTTCGACGGCTTCTTGCCGTCGGCGGCCTCGTCGGAAGCCTGACCGGCACCCTCCGTGCGCATGAGCTCCTTGACCTCGGTCATGAAGCTCGTCAGCTGCTGCTGCTGCCAGCGCAGCGCCCGCGTGCGGTCCTCGGCGTCGCGGAGCACCGACTGCGAGTGCTGCGTGACCGTGTCGATGATCTTCTGCGCCTTGACGCTCGCGCGCTCGAGGGTCTCGCGGGAGCGCAGCTTCGCATCGGCCTCGATCTGCTGCGCCTGCGCGCGCATGAGCTTGTCGAAGTCGTCCGCCTTGGCGGTGATGCGCTGCGCGTGCTCGAGCGAGGCCGCGACCTGCTCGTTCGCGTCCTGCGTGATCCGCTCGGCGTGCGCGACGGCCTGGTTGTGCAGCACCAGGAACTCCTGCTGCGCGTCGTCCTGCCGGCGGGTCAGCGACTCTTCGAACTCGAGGGCGCGCATGCGCTGCTCGCGCACGGCCTCCTCCGCCTCGGCACGCGACTGCTCGCTCTCACGTGCGACGAGGGAGCGCAGCGCGGCAGCGCCCTTCTCGGCCTCCGTGCGGATCGCGGCGGCCTCCTGATCGGCCTGCGACACCTTCTCGGCCGCGTGGGCGGCCTCGCGGTCGAGCTGCGCGCTGTGCGCCGTGAGCTCGGTGTCGATGCGCAGGCGCGCCTGCGCGGCATCCGTCTCGGCCTGCTGGCGCAGGGCATCCGCGTCGGCCTGTGCGGCGGCGCGCTGGGCGGAGATCTCCTCGCGGGCCGCTTCGAGCAGGCGGTCAGCCTGCACGCTCGCGTTCTTGATGATGACGGATGCCTGCTCCTCCGCCACCCGGAGCACCTCTTCGAACCGCTCGCGCCCCTTCGTGGACTCGTCGGCGGCGTTCACGAGCTCGTCGGAGAGCGTCTGGACCTTGTCCTCGGCGTTGACCGCGCGCGCCTGCTCGACGGCGAGATCGGACTCGACACCCGCGAGCTTCGCCCGCAGCTGCTCGATCGTCGCGGCATGCTCCAACACGGTCCCGGTGAGCCGGTGGTGCTTGTCCTTCAGCTGGGCGAGCTCTTCGGAGCTCGCTCCGCGCTGCGCCGTCAGTGCCGCGATCGCGGCATCGACCTCGGCCTTGTCGTAGCCGCGGAAGGTCGTCGTGAACTCGCTGTGACCGGGCGTGGAGCCCGCGGCGGGGGCCGCAGCCATCAGGTCGTCGAAGGGCGAGGAGTTGTCGTCACGGTGGTCGGACACAGGTTTCTCCGCATCGAGGCGGGCGGCGCGGGGCGACGCCACAAGGGGGGAATGCCGGCGGGGGTGAGCCGACAGGGGAATCGTATCGTTATTGCGCGGCCCCGCGCGGCCCTTTTTGCGCACGACGAGGCTATCCGGCGAGCCACTCCCGGTAGGCGTCGAACCCGTACGCGCGTCCCAGGAACCCCTCGACGAGATCGGCTGCGTCACGACTGCCGCCGGGCTCGAGGATCTCGCGGCGATAGCGCGTCGCGACCGCCGCGTCGAGGAGGTCTCCGTCGAACGCCGACAGGAGGTCGCGCGCGATCACGAGACTCCACTGATACGTGTAGTAACAGGCGCCGTAGCCGGTGAGGTGACCGAACCCGGCGTACGGGTGGAGGCCCCGCAGCGGCGCGACGGGGCTCGTGACCGTGTACCAGTGCTCCGTGGCGGCCTGGAGGTCGTCCGGCAGGTCGACGTGCAGGTGGTACGAGACGTTCGCGTGCCCGAGTTGGCGGCGCACCTCGAGCGCGCGGCCGAAGCCGTCGGCGACCGCCATCTTCTCGACGAGCTCGGCGGGGATCGGCTCGCCGTCAGGGCCCGCGGTGAAGGATGCCAGCACCTCGGCATCCCACGCCCACTCCTCCAGCAGCTGGCTCGGCGCTTCGACGAAGTCCCATTCGGTCGCGACGCCGGAGAACCGTGCGATGCGCTGGTCACCGCCGAGGATGTCGTGGACGAGGTGTCCGAACTCGTGGAAGAACGTCACGACCTCGTCGTGCGTCATGAAGCCACGCGCGAAGTTGCACAGGAGGGACGACTCGGGGAGGACTCGCCCCGTGATCCCCGGCGCGAGGCCGAAGCAGGCGGCGTGGGTGTACTTGCCCTCGCGCGGGTGCAGGTCGAGGTGGATGCGACCGAGGGGCTCGCCGCCCCGTACGACGTCGTAGGAGTGCACGTCCGGATGCCACGTGGCCACGTCGACCGGCACGTAGGTCACGTCGAAGAGGCGCCCCGTCGTGGCGAGGAGCCCCGGGAGCACGCGTTCGAAGGTGAAGTACGACCGCACGAGCTGCGCATCGACGTCGTGGCGCTCACGGCGGAGGGCAGACAGGAGGTAGAAGAAGTCGGCGACGGTGACCTCGGTCGCCTCCGGGTCGTCCTGCCGGAGCCGCTCGAGGAGCAGCGGGTACGCGGGGCCGGATGCCTCGTCGAGCCGCCCGAGGAAGTCGGCGATCGCCGCACCTCCGCTGCGCGTGACGCGCCCGATCATGCGCGTCTCGGTCTCGTAGTCGGCCCAGGAGCCGTACCCGAGCAGGTGGGCGCGCTCGGCGCGCACCCGCAGGAGTTCCGCGAGCACGGCGTCGTTCGCGGGCCAGGCGAGCTCGTTGTAGGCGGCGACGAGGGCGGTGCGGGTCGCTCGGTCGGTGGCATATTCCCGAACGGGCATGAGGTCGGGATAGTCGGTCGTGAGGACGACGAGACCGTCCTCTCCCGGCGGGTGCTCGTTGATGAAGTCCTGCGGGAGCCCCGCGAGCGCGTCGGGGGCGACACGGATCTCGCGCCGCCCGTCGCGGATGTTGCGCGAGAACTCGAGGCTCAGCTCCGTGTCACGGTCGGTGAGTTCGCGCACCCGCTCCCGGGCCGCGTCGTCGAGGTCGACACCGCCGCGGCGGAAGTCGCGGATGGCTTCGGTCAGCAGTCGACGCTCGTCGTGGTCCAGCCCGGCGGATGCCTCGGCACTGTCCACGGCGGAGAGCGCCGCGAACAGGTCGCGATCGAGGAGTCGCCCCGCGGAGAGAGCTTCGAGCCGCTGCACCTGCTCCTCGGCAGCCTCTCGCACCGCAGCGTCGGGGTGTGATTCGCTCAGGAGGTAGACCTCGCTCGTCGCCTGCCGGAGCGCGAGGTCGGCATCGTTCCAGAGGGCGAGCCGTGCAGCGGCATCCACTTCCGCGCCGGCAGAGGCGAGGCGCGCATCGATGTCGGCGACGAGCGCGACGGCGGTCGCCGGTCGCTCGGTCACGAAGGCCAGCCAGCCCTCGGGGTCGATCGGGAAGTCGAGCGGCGCAGGAGCGGTCATGGACCGAGCCTACGACTCGACTCCCCCGCACCGTGGGGGCTCCTGGCGTGCCGGGACACGACGGTCCGCGACGACGGGTCAGCGACGCCCGAGCACGACGTCGGAGATGCGCGGCGTGAAGTGCCGCGAGACGTAGGCGACCGCCTCGTCGACGCCGAATGCGCGCGTCGAGTTGCCGACCCGCACCCACAGCTCTCGCGCGTTGCCCTGCGCCAGGAACACCGGCTCCGGGGATCGCGGGCAGCGCACCGCGCAGACCTCCTTGCCGTCGATCCGCGCGAAGCGGATCTTCGGCAGCGTCGCGGCGTTCTTTCCGAGCGAGGCGGTCAGCAGGTCGCGAAGCCACAGTTCGAAACGGTCGGCGTCGGGCGTGCGGAGCGTGGCGTAGTCACGGTCGAGGCCCGTCGCCGTGCAGTCGTCGGTGACGCCGATCACGAGGGTGCCGCCCGAGCTGTTGAGGAACGCCGCGACCGTCTTCGCGACGATCTGCTCCATGCGGGCGTCCTTCTTCTCCTCGCGCACGTTCCAGCGGGCCGTCTCCTTGAACTCGACGCGGTCGCTCTCGCCCGCCGCAAGGAGCGCCGGGACGTCGATCGCCGCGGCGCCTGCGCCCGCCGCGGCGGCGATGCCCGCGACGAGGAACGACAGCGCGACGCTGCAGCCGAACGCGAGGAGGATCGTCGTCGGCATCCACAGCCGCAGACCCGAGAAGAGCGATCCGGCCAGCAGCATGCCGACGCTGAGCCCGACGATCGACACGATGATCATGACCGACAGCGGCAGCGAGAGCCGGCGACGGAAGACCAGACGCACGACCCACGCGATGAGGGATGCCACGACGAGCGCGACCGGGAGAGCGATCCCGAACTCGATCAGCACGTCACTGCGGGCCATCAGCGCAGGGCGCCGACGGAGGCGAGGGCGAGGCGCAGCAGCGTCGAGCGGCCACCCTCCATCTCGCTGGCGAGCGAGTCCGACGCCGCCTCCTCGGGTGCCATCCAGGTGACCTCGAGGGCATCCTGGCGGGGCTCGCACGTGCCGGTGACCGGGACGACGAAGGCGAGCGACACCGCGTGCTGACGATCGTCGTGGAAGGCGCTCACCCCCGGGAGCGGGAAGTACTCGGCAACGGTGAACGGCACCGGCTGCGGCGGAAGGAGCGGGAACGCCATCGGGCCGAGATCGTTCTCGAGGTGGCGGAACAGGGCGTCGCGGACGGTCTCGCCGTAGCGGACCCGCCCCGACACGATGGAGCGCGTGATCTCACCCATCGGGGTCGCCCGCAGCAGCACACCGACCTGTGTGACCTGCCCCGAGCCGTCGGTGCGCACGGGCACCGCCTCGACGTAGAGGATCGGCAGGCGACGGCGCGCCTCGGCCAGCTCGACGTCGGTGAGCCATCCGGGGTTCGCCGCGTTGCCGGGGGCGGGCGAGCCGAACGTCCCGTCGCCGAGGGGATGCCCCGGGCGCCCGAAGCCCCGCGGATCGCGCGGCGTCCCGTCGTCGCCGCGCTCGTTCGGGTCGGGGTCGGGGGTGCGAACGGCCATGTCTCATGTATACCCCGTCATCGCGCCGATGTCGGGGGCGGATGCCAGGATGGGGGAATGAGCGGGACGCTGGAACTCGACGCCGACGCGGTGCTGTGGTCGGCTCCGCCCGAAGAGCGCGCCGGTCGGCCCGTGCTCGTGCTGCTGCACGGGTACGGCTCGCACGAGGGCGACCTGTTCGGGCTCCTGCCGTACCTGCCGACGGAGTTCGTCGTGGCATCCGTGCGCGCACCGCTCTCACCGCCGTTCCCGGCGCCCGGCTGGTCGTGGTTCCCGATCGAGGGGCTCGCCGCGCGCAGCGCGGCATCCGCCACCGCCGCGGCGACGGCGTTCCTCGCGTGGCTGGGCCAGGCGGTGGATGCCGAGACCCCGGTGGGCCTCCTCGGGTTCTCGCAGGGCGGGGCGATCTCGCTGCAGTCGCTCCGGCTCGAGCCCGAACGCATCTCCTTCGTCGTCAACCTCGCCGGCTTCATCGCGGACGGAGAGCTGCCGGGCGATGCCGCGCTGGCGGAGATCCGACCGCCGGTGTTCTGGGGCCGCGGGGCGCGGGATGAGGTGATCCCCGCCGAGCGGGTCGCGCAGACGGTCGAGTGGCTGCCGCGCCACGTCGAGCTGAGCGGCCGGGTCTACCCTCACCTCGCGCACAGCGTCTCGGAGGAGGAGCTCGCCGACGTGCGCGCCTTCCTCGACCGGCGACTCGCCGACCTTTCCGACCTGCCCGGCTGAGAACACCGGCGGCGGCCGCACCGGCCGCTGTCGCCTCCCGGGTGAGGCGACTACACTGGGGGCGCCCCCGAGTGTGAGGAAGACCGTTGAAGCGTATCGACGCCGCGCTGTGACATCGCGCTGATCGTCGACCCTCCGTTCTTCTGAACCGACCCTTCGACGCGTCCGCGCATCCCTGACCCGCGCGGGCCGTCGATCCCCTCCTCCGAGGCACGCTCGTGCCATCGAGGCAGCGGTGTCCGCCGTGTCCGCGCTTTCCGCGATTCGGAGGACCCCATGCCTTACCCCCATTCCCCTTCCCCTGCAGTCGTGCTCGACCGTGTGACCTACTCCTGGCCCGACGGAACCGTCGCCGTCCAAGACGTATCCGGCGCGTTCGGCGAGGGCCGCACTGGCCTCGTCGGACGCAATGGCGCCGGCAAGTCCACGCTGCTCGCCCTCATCGCCGGGGCCGCCGCCCCGGCATCCGGCACGATCACCGCAGCGGGCCAGGTCGATCTCATGCCGCAGCGACTGGTGCTGGAGACCGAGCGCCGGGTCGCCGACGTGCTCGGCGTCGGGGCGGCGCTCGACGCGGTCCGTGCGATCGCCGCGGGCGATGTCGACCCGGCGCGGTTCGACGCCGTCGGCGACGACTGGGACGTCGAGGCGCGCGCGACGGCGGCCCTCACCGACGCCGGGTTGCCCGGCGACGCACTCGACCGCCGGATGGGCGAGCTCTCCGGTGGTGAGGGCGTCCTCGTCGCCCTCACCGGCGTGCGCCTGCGCGCCGCGCCGATCGCCCTGCTCGACGAGCCGACGAACAACCTCGACCGCGCCGCGCGGGCCCGCGTGTACGACCTCGTGCGGCGGTGGCGCGGCGCGCTCATCGTCGTGAGCCACGACACGGCCCTGCTGGACCTGATGGACGAGACCGCGGAGCTCTACGACGGCGATCTCACGACGTTCGGCGGCCCGTACTCGGCGTGGCGTGACGCGCTGGATGCCGAGCAGGCGTCGGCACGCCAGGCCGAAAGCGCGGCGCGGCAGGCCGTCCGTCGCGAGAAGCGCGACCGCATCCACCAGGAGCAGGTGCTGGCATCCCGTGCCGCCATGGGACGGAAGGCCGCCGTCAAGAAGCGCGCGCCCGGGATCGTCCTGAACGCGCGGAAGCGCGCGGCGCAGGTCTCGGCGGGGAGGCTGCGCGTCGAGGCCGCCGGTAAGGAGGCGGAGGCCCGCATGGTGCTGGATGCCGCCGAGCGGCGCGTCCGCGATGATGCCAGCGTCCGCATCGACCTTCCCGATCCGGGCGTGGGCTCCGGGCGGCGCCTCGCGACGCTCGGCGACGCCGAGCGGTCGTGGGTGCTGCAAGGGCCCGAGCGGGTGGCGCTCGTCGGCCCGAACGGTGCCGGGAAGACGACGCTGCTCCGGCGGCTCGTGGGCGCCGACGTTCCGAAAGCAGGGCGAGATGCTGGAAGGGGTGGCCACGACGGCCTGAAGGGGCGGTCGGCCCTGCTTTCGGAACAGGTGGAGACCTCGACTCGGGCGGAAGGCCCGCCCCAGGCAGGGGGTTCGCCACAGCGCGGAGTTGCGCAGCGCCCGACGGCGGACACCGATCGGGCGGGACACCTGGTCGGTGCCGACGTTCCGAAAGCAGGGCGAGACAGTGACAACGGTGGCCCTGCCGAGCCGCCGCTGCGATCGGCCCTGCTTTCGGAACAGGTCGGGGCCTCGACCACGTCGGGGCAGGAGCCGCGGTCAGCGACGTCGCCGCAGCCAGACGCTGAGCCGCAGCCGGACGCTGGGCGGCGGCCAGGCTCTGAGCTGCAGCCAGACGCTGAGCCACGGCCGGACCCAGAGCCGCGGCCAAGGGCTGCGCCGCACGCGGAGGCGCACACCGACCGGATCGGATACCTGTCCCAGCGCGTCGACGGACTCGACGAGGATGCCTCGCCGCTCGAGAACCTGCGGCGGGCGGCGCCGGGCGTCGGGGACGTCGAGCTGCGGAACCGGCTGGCCCGGTTCCTGCTGCGGGGCGACACCGCGATGCGGCCGGTCGCGGCACTGTCGGGGGGCGAGCGGTTCCGACTCGCGCTCGCGTGCCTGCTGATGGCCGACCCGCCGCCGCAGCTGCTCGTGCTCGACGAGCCGACGAACAACCTCGACCTCGATACGGTCGATCAGCTCGTCGCCGCCCTGTCCGCATATCGCGGCGGCGTGCTCGTCGTCAGCCACGACGATGCCTTCCTCCGCCGAATCGGGCCGACCCTCGTCCTCGAGCTGAGCGCGGGCACCCTCGCCGAGGTTCGACTCACGGGCTCGGCGTCGTGACCGCGGCCCATCCCCGGGCCCGGAGAACGGCCGGCACCCACGCCGAGGTTCAGCTCACCGGCCGGGCAGGGTGACGGAACCGTTGCCGGCCCCAGACGGTGGGCCCCGACGCCGGGGCCCCGATGTCGGTGGGGCGGGGGATGATGGTGCGGTGATGGATGTGCTCGACCGGTTCGGACCTGCGACGCAGGACTGGTTCCGTGGCGCGTTCGCCCAGCCGACGACGGCGCAGGCGGGCGCGTGGGAGGCGATCTCGCACGGCAAGCACGCCCTCGTCGTCGCCCCCACCGGGTCGGGCAAGACCCTGTCGGCGTTCCTGTGGGCGATCGACCGCGTGTTCCGGGAGAAGCCCGTCGCGCCGTCCGCCGAGGACGCCCCCAAGAAGAGACCCAAGAAGGCGGATGCCCCCGCCACCCGCATCCTGTACGTGTCACCCCTCAAGGCCCTCGGCGTCGACGTCGAGCGGAACCTCCGCTCGCCGCTGGTCGGGATCGGGCAGTCCGCCCGTCGCCTCGGCATCGTGGTGCCCGACGTGACGGTCGGGGTCCGCTCGGGCGACACGACCTCGGCCGACCGGCGCAAGCTCGTCGCCGACCCGCCCGACATCCTCATCACGACCCCCGAGTCGCTGTATCTCATGCTGACGTCGCAGGCGGCCGAGACGCTGCGCGGCGTCCACACGGTCATCGTCGACGAGGTGCACGCGGTCGCTGCGACGAAGCGCGGCGCGCACCTCACCGTCAGCCTCGAGCGGCTCGACACCCTGCTCGAGCATCCCGCGCAGCGGATCGGTCTGTCGGCGACCGTCCGTCCGATCGACGAAGTGGCGCGCTTCCTCGGCGGGTCCGCGCCCGTAGAGATCGTCGCCCCGCGCGCGACGAAGGCATTCGACCTCCGGGTCGTCGTGCCGATGGACGACATGCTGAACCCTCCCCCGCCGCCCGGAGCGGAGACCGAAGACACCGCAGGCGGCGCCGACGCGGATGCCCCCGCCGACGGCGACGGGGATTGGTTCGCCCCCACGCAGCCGTCGGAAATCACGGGCTCGGTGTGGCCGCACGTCGAGGAGGCGATCGTCGACCGCGTCCTCGCGCACCGCTCGACGATCGTGTTCGCGAACTCCCGGCGCCTCGCGGAACGGCTCACGGGGCGACTGAACGAGATCTACGAGGAGCGGCTCGGCGGCGGCACCACCGGCGAGACGGCGAAGACCCGGATGCCGGCGGAGATGATGGCGCAGGCCGGGGTGTCCTCCGGCGCCGACCCCGTGCTCGCGAAGGCGCACCACGGGTCGGTCTCGAAGGAGCAGCGCGCCCAGGTCGAAGAGGAGCTCAAGAGCGGGGCGCTGCGCTGCGTCGTCGCGACGAGCTCCCTCGAACTCGGCATCGACATGGGCGCCGTCGACCTCGTGATCCAGGTCGAGGCGCCGCCGTCCGCGGCATCCGGACTGCAGCGCGTCGGTCGCGCCGGCCACCAGGTCGGCGAGATCAGCCGGGCCGCCCTGTTCCCGAAGCATCGCGGCGATGTGCTGCACACGGCGGTCGTGACCGAGCGGATGCTGGCGGGCCAGATCGAGGCGATCTCGGTCCCGGCGAACCCGCTCGACATCCTCGCCCAGCAGACGATCGCCGCCTGCGCGAACGACGCGATCGACGTCGAGACCTGGTTCGAGACGGTTCGCCGGTCGGCGCCCTTCCGCACCCTGCCGCGCTCCGCGTACGAGGCGACGCTCGACCTCCTCGCCGGGAAGTACCCGTCCGACCAGTTCGCCGAACTCCGCCCCCGCGTCGTCTGGGACCGCGACCACGGCACGCTGACGGGTCGCCCCGGCGCGCAGCGCGTCGCCGTCACGAGCGGCGGCACGATCCCCGACCGGGGCCTGTTCGGCGTCTTCGTGGCGGGCGAGACGCGGAACGCCCGCGTCGGCGAGCTCGACGAGGAGATGGTCTACGAGTCGCGCGTCAACGACGTGTTCACGCTCGGCACGACGAGCTGGCGCATCGTCGAGATCACGCACGACCGCGTCAACGTCCTGCCCGCATTCGGCCAGCCCGGGAAGCTCCCGTTCTGGCACGGGGACGGACTCGGGCGCCCCGCTGAACTCGGCGAGGCACTCGGCAAGTTCTCCCGCGAGGTCGCGGCGGCGACCCCCGAGAAGGCGACCCAGCGCCTGCGCGAATCCGGTCTCGACGACAACGCGATCGGCAACCTCCTCGCCTACCTGTCGGAGCAGAAGGATGCCACGGGAAGCCTCCCGACCGACAAGACCCTGACCGTCGAACGTTCCCGCGACGAGGTCGGCGACTGGCGGATCATCTTGCATTCCCCATACGGCATGCATGTCCATGCCCCGTGGGCGCTGGCGGTGAACGCGCGCATCCGCGAGCGGCTCGGCGTGGAGGGCTCCGCCGTCGCGAGCGACGACGGGATCATCGTGCGGGTTCCGGATGCCGAGAGCGAACCGCCCGGCGCCGAGCTGTTCGTCTTCGAATCCGATGAGCTGGAACAGATCGTGACCGACGAGGTGGGCGGGTCCGCACTGTTCGCGTCGCGGTTCCGCGAGTGCGCCGCGCGCGCCCTCCTGCTGCCGCGCCTGAACCCGGGGCGCCGCTCCCCGCTGTGGCAGCAGCGTCAGAAGTCGGCTCAGTTGCTCGAGGTCGCGAAGAACCACCCGACGTTCCCGATCATCCTCGAGACGCTCCGCGAAGTGCTCCAGGACGTCTACGACCTTCCCGCCCTCCTGCGCATCGCGCGGGCGATCGGCGACCGGCGCATCCGCCTGGTCGAGACCACGACGACGCAACCGTCGCCGTTCGCGCGCGATCTGCTGTTCGGCTACGTCGGCGCATTCATGTACGAGGGCGACTCGCCCCTCGCGGAGCGCCGGGCGGCGGCGCTGTCGGTCGACCCGGCCCTCCTGTCGGAGCTGCTCGGCAAGGTCGAGATGCGGGAACTGCTCGACCCCGACGTCATCGCACAGTTCGAGGCGGAGGCTCAGCGGCTCGCCCCCGATCGCCGCGTGCGCGGGGTCGAAGGTGTCGCCGACCTCCTGCGGATCCTCGGCCCGCTGAACGTCGACGAGGTCGCGCTGCGGGTGGAGGGCATGCCCGCCACCATCGAGCCCGCCTCCCCGCCCGAGGCATCCGCCCATGCCGCCGCACTTCTCGACGAGCTCGTCACGGCGCGGCGCGCCATCGTCGTCACGATCGCCGGTGAGCGTCGCTACGCGCAGATCGAGGATGCCGGGCGCCTGCGCGACGCACTCGGCGTCGCGCTCCCCGTCGGCATCCCCGTCACGTTCCTCGAACCCGTCGCGGACCCGCTCGCCGACCTCGCGGCGCGCCACGCGCGCACGCACGGACCGTTCCGCACGTCCGATCTCGCCGCACGTCTCGGGATCGGCGCCGCGGTCGCGCGGCAGACCCTGCAGCGGCTCGAGTCGCAGGGGCGCCTGGCGAGCGGGTTCTTCCTGCCCGCCGACGCGGCGCACATCGACGACCTGGAGTGGTGCGACGCGGAGGTGCTGCGCCGGCTGCGCCTGCGCTCGTTCGCCGCGATCCGCGGCACGGTCGAGCCCGTTCCCCCCGATGCGTTCGCCCGCTTCCTCCCCGCCTGGCAGCACATCGGCGCCGCCGCGGGCGGCCGGGCGCTCGAAGGCATCGACGGTGTCCTCGCGGTCATCGAACAGCTCGCAGGCGTGCCCCTGCCGGCGAGTGCGTGGGAGTCGCTCCTCCTGCCCTCACGGGTGTCCGACTACACCCCTGCGCTCCTCGACGAGCTGACGGCGACGGGCGAAGTCGTCTGGTCGGGCCACGGCTCACTCCCGGGGCGCGACGGCTGGATCGCGCTCCACCCCGCCGACACCGTGTCGCTCACTCTGACGCTCCCCGACGATCCCGAGCCGCCGAGCGCCCTCGAAGCGCAGCTGCGGGCGGCGCTCGCGGGCGGCGGCGCCTTCTTCGCCGCGCAGCTGGCCGCCATGACGGGGGCCGAGAGCGAGCAGGCCGTCATCGAGGCGCTGTGGAACCTCACCTGGACCGGTCAGGCCACGAACGACACGTTCGCGCCCGTCCGCGCCCTCCTCACGGGCGGATCACAGGCCCACCGCACCGCCCGGCGCACGCCCCGCACGCGCATGTTCCGCGGCACCCCCTTGGCCGCCGCACGCGGACTGGCATCCGCTCCGCCGCAGCGCCCGCCGCTGATCGGCGGCCGCTGGTCGCTGCTGCCCGAACCGAGCGGCGACGCGTCGCTGCGCGCGACGGCGACGGCCGGGCTCCTCCTCGAACGCTACGGCGTGGTCACGCGCGGGAGCGTGCAGGCCGAGGGCGTCCCCGGTGGCTTCGCGCAGACGTACCGGATCCTCACGGGGTTCGAGGATGCCGGGCACACCCGCCGCGGCTACTTCATCGAGAAGCTCGGTGCGGCGCAGTTCGCGGCCTCCGCGACCGTCGACCGCCTGCGGACGTTCGCCGCCGTGGCCGACCCCGCGCCCCTGGACGCCGTGACCCTCGCGGCGACCGATCCGGCGAATCCCTACGGCGCCGCGCTCCCCTGGCCGGCGCTCGAGGGCGTCGCGCATCGCCCGGGGCGCAAGGCCGGCGGGCTCGTGACCCTCGTCGACGGCGCGCTCGTGCTGTACCTCGAGCGCGGGGGCCGCTCCGCACTCGCCTTCACCGCCGACGAGGACATCCTCACGGCGGCGGCGCGGAGCCTCGCCGACACGGCGCGCGCACGGCGCCTCGAAACGCTCACGGTCGAACAGGTCTCGGGCGCGTTCGTCTACGGCACGCCCGCCGGGCGCGCGCTGCTCACGGCGGGCTTCGTGGAGTCCAGTCGCGGCCTCACTCTGCGGCGCCAGCGATGACGCCGTGCCAGGCCGGGCGCCCGGCCACGAGGAGGCGGGGGTGACGGATGCCCGAAGGTGACTCCGTCTTCCGTGCAGCGCGGCTCCTGAACGACGCCCTCGCGGGCCGCGTCGTGACGCACTTCGACCTCCGCGTGCCGAAGTACGCGACCGCGGACCTCACGGGGCAGACCGTCCACGAGGTCGTCGCCCGCGGCAAACATCTGCTCATGCGGATCGGCGACCAGACCCTCCACTCGCACCTCAAGATGGAGGGCCGGTGGCAGATCTTCCGCCCCGGCGAGCCGTGGCGGTCCCCCGCCTATCAGGCGCGGGCGATCGTCGGGACGGCGGATGCCGTCGCGGTCGGCTTCGAGATCGCGATGGTCGATCTCGTCCCGACGTCGGAGGAGCACACCCTGGTCGGCCATCTCGGCCCGGACCTCCTCGGACCCGACTGGGACCCCGTCGAGGCCGCGCGGCGCGTGGCATCCGATGACCGTCCCGTCCACGTCGCGATCCTCGATCAGCGGAACCTCGCGGGCCTCGGCAACGAGTACGCCAACGAGCTGCTGTTCGTCCGCGGCATCCTGCCCGCGCGCCCAGCGACACAGGTGGATACCACGGCGCTCGTCGACACGGCATCGCGGATGATCCGCGCGAACCGCGACCGCGTGTCGCGCACCTTCACAGGCGACACCCGGCCCGGTCGCCAGAACTGGGTCTATCGCCGTGAGGGCAAGCCGTGTCGCCGCTGCGGAACGCTCATCCGCCGCACCGACCTCGGGGCGACGGAGACGAGCGAGCGCATCGTGTTCTGGTGCCCGCGCTGCCAGGTCTGACGGCAAGCATGGCACCCGATCGAAAGCACCGCACTGCCGGGCCGCGGGTGGGAATGAACGCGACTGTCGACGGGTTTACCTCCTCCAGGAGGACAAGTGGGCAAGAACTACGTCGACATCGAAGACGATCAGGGCCGCACTCTGCGCTACCGCAAGCACGCGAACGGGCGCGGACTCATCGCCAACGGCGCCAAAGTACACGCCAGCGCGCTCGTCGAAGCGGGCGCGTACGTCGAACCCGGGGTGCAGATCGGGCCGAACGCGCACATCGGGCGCGGCGCCTGGATCGAACCTGATGCCGTGATCGGCCAGGGCGTCGAGATCGCCCCGCACGCGCACATCGGCACGGGCGCGGCCATCGGCTCGAAAGCCAAGATCGGCGTGCGCACCGTCGTGGGCGCGAACGCCCGCGTCGCCGGCGGTTCGCTCATCGGCGACGACGAGCAGATCGCCGACGGCGCGCAGATCGCCACCGACCTGCGCGGCCTTCGCCTGGCCGCCTGAGCACGCGCACCGCCGACCCCGTTACGCTGTCGTCATGGCGGCGTCAGGGGGATCACGCGGCGGCGCACCCCGCCGACCGGCCCGTGTGACGCGTCCGACGAACGGCAAGGCCGGCCGCGGCGGCGCGCCCCGGAAAGCCACCGCCAAGAAGACCACCCCGTCGCGTGGCGTCACCCCGGGCCCCGCAGGCGCCCCGATGCTGCCGCCCGGACCGTTCCGGCTCGGCGCTGTCGAGGGCGCCACGCCGGGCAAGTGGATCGACACCTGGAAGGCCCGGCACCCGGGCATCCCGCTCGACCTCATACCTCTCGGTCTCGACGACCAGCATGAGGCGCTCATGGCCCACGCGGTGGATGCCGCCATCGTGCGCCTGCCGATCGATCGCACCGGCCTCCACGTCATCCCGCTCTACGACGAGGTGCCGGTCGTCGTCTGCGCGGCCGACTCGCATCTCACCGCCGCCGAAGAGCTCACGCTCGCCGACCTCGCCGACGAGATCGTGATCGTGCCGCGCCAGGCGCCCCTCCACATCGAGGTGCCGGGCTCCGTGTCTCCGCGGTTCGCTCCGCCGGGATCGGTCGGCGAGGCGATCGCGACGGTCGCCGCGGGCGTCGGTGTCGTGATCGTGCCGATGTCGCTCGCCCGCCTCCATCACCGGAAGGATGTCGCACACCGCCCGCTCGTCGACGGCCCCGCCTCCCCCGTGGCGCTCGCCTGGGCGGCGGGCGCGGACGGCGAGACGCCCACGCTCGTCGACGCCTTCATCGGCATCGTTCGCGGCCGCACGGCCAACTCCTCGCGCTGAGCCGCGGTCCCGGGCCCATGGCGACTCGGAGGGCCACAGCCCGAGCCGCACTCGAGCGAGCGAAACGGTCCCCAGAAATGGCTGAAGGGCCGGCGCTCCCCAGCGCCGGCCCCCCGGACGGAATCGTTCCCCCCTGTCAGCCGTCCCGGAAGGAACCGACCGGCCGTTCCCCCACAAACGGCATCGCTCCCGTAGTCCCCAGCGGCGATCGTGCGGGTGGTCCTTCCACAGATGAGGAGCGTCTCATCGCCACCCTGATACACGGCAGGTGGAGTTTTCTCCCGGTTCCCTCAGAATCCGCTCCCGTGGCAGAGGAACGGGGCGCGGATGCCCGTCTCCTCCGCCGCGCGGGCGAGGGCGATGGCGGGCGGCACGCCCTCGGCGAGACCGGCATGCAGAGCACCGAGCAGTTCGCATGCGTCCCCGTCGGCGACGACGACGGGCGCGGCGATCACGGTGCGCGCACCCGCGTGGAGCCACGCGCGCGTCATCCCCACCGACTCCTCCCCCCAGCGCACGGCCGATCGTCCCGACTCGCAGGCGGAGAGGATGACGGTCGCCGGCACACGCGGCATGCGATCGACGTCGTACCCGAACAGCACGCCGTCCGAGAGCTGCAGGCCTGCGAACAGCGGGTTGTCGAGGGCGTGGCGGCCGTGCGCGCTGAGGTGCAGCACATCGCTGCGCGCCGCCTCATCGACAACGGCCTCGATCGCCGCATCCTCATCGAGCAGCACTCGGGCGTCGCGCCACGACGCGGCCGCGGTCTCGACCTCCTCGGCGCCGCGCGCGACGCGCGGACCGACCGCGAACCCCGCGCGAAGGGGCTCCATCCCGGTCACCACGCCGCGGTCGTGAACCCAGCGGGTCGCCGAGGCGGCGACCGTGACGGCCCGACCCGCGAGCGCGGGAAGCATCGTCCAGGGCAGCCCGGCGAGCACCCCCGGAGCCGTGATGACGAGACGCCGGGCGTCGATCCCCGACAGTGCGTCGGCGACGAGGGCATCCGACAGCCGCCCCAGGTGATCGTCGAGCGACCGGCGGATGATCCCCATCATCGGGCCCATGCGCACAGCCGCGGACATGTCGAGGTCGGAGCGCAGCGCCGGGAGGTTCTTGCGTGCCTCGTTCCAGCCCGGCAGCGGCACGAGGCGCGCGTCCCGCGCGGTCACGACGAGCGCCGACATCCGCTCGCCGCTGAAGACGAAGCAGATCATCGCCGTGTCGTCGCCGAGAGCGGCACGAGCGGCGGCGAGGTCGACGGGACGCTCGATCTCAGCCGCACCGAAGGTCGTCCACTGCCGGCGACGGAGCCGCTCGCCGAGCTCCCGTGCGCGGGGCTCGCTCGCCCACTGGTCGCCGGCGTCGGCGCGGAGCATCCGCAGTTCGGCGAGTTCAGCCGCCTGATCGGTGTCGGCGGGCGGACGCAGCGGCACGACCTGAAGGCTCATATGGCGGGCCCGCTCCGACCAGTCGAACACGACGTCCGGACGCCCGGACCGCACCGCAGCGGCGAGCCCGCCCAGCATGAGTGCACTGCTGTACATCGTGAGCGACGTCTGCAGGTCGAGGCTTCCGAAGGATGATCGCCAGGCGGACAGCTCGTCGAGACCGGATGCCGCGTGCCTGCGCGCCTCGGCGTCGTCGCCTCGTCGAGCCGCGCGCTCGGCACGCACCTCGTGGGCGAGGATCCGCACCTCGAGCGGCGCCGTGTCATCCACCCGGGGCATCCGCCCGGCGCGCGAGGAATGACGGGCGCGCCACAGTTCGAGCGACAACCGCAGCGCCGCGGCATCCGCATGCCACCCGGCGCGTGCGAGCCGGGCGGCGACGGGTCCGACCTCCGCGATGTCGACGACCGGGTCGGAGACGACGCGACCCGACCGATCGACCGCACCTCCCGACAGCAGCGCGCGAAGCCGGATGCCGCGGGCGCGGTCCGCCCAGGCATCCGCATCGAGCGACGCGAAGTGGCGCGCGGCGACACCCGCGACCTGCGCGGCCTCGACAGGGTCGTGGCGCAGCAGCGACCGCGCGAGCTGAAGCTCCGCCTCGGCGCGGGCTTGCGGCATCCCGTTCTCGCGGAAGGCCTGTGCGGCCTGCCGCAAGAGGCGCTCCGCCTCCGTGACGAGTCCCGCGTCGCGGAGGGCCTCGGCCATGTCGACGTCGCCGATCGCGGCGTTCGCCTCCGATGCCGCGGCGATGACGGGGCGCGCCGCCCCCATCTCACGCATCGCCCTGACCAGGTCGCCGCCGAGGAGCGCGGTGTAGCCGAGGTTGTGTCGCGCTTCGGCGACATCGACAGGCTCCGCATGCTGTTCGAACGCGGCGACCGCCTGCTCCAGGTCGTCGATCGCCGCAGGCAGATCGCGCATCTGCATCGCGACGAGGCTGCGGTTCATGCGGAGATTGGCCGCGGCGAACGGGTCGTCGCCGAGTGCGGAGATCGCTTGCTCGAACCAGTGCATCGCCTCGCCGAGCCGCCCCCGGTTGACGAGCACGGTGGCCAGCTGCCCCTGCAGCACGCCACGCGTGTGCGGCGTGAGGTCAGTGCGCGCCAGCACCGTCTGGCAGAGGGCGATCGCCTCGTCCGGCCGCCCCAGCCGGTCGAGCACGTAGGCGTGCGTCCCGGCGATCCGCGCCCGCAGCTCGTCGTCCTCGGCCGCCTCGTCGGCACCGATCAACGCGGCATCCGCCTCGAGGTACTTCCGCGCGTTCGTGAGCGCCAACGCACGCTCGTACAGGGTCGGCGCGTCGGGTGTCACTGGTCCAGCATGTCCCTCGCGCACCCCGCACGGCAAACAGGCGGATGCCGAAGCTCACTCCGCGTCGGCGAGGACACCCTCCACCGCGGCGCACCCTGCGGTCACGGCGTCGCCCGATGGCTCCTTCTCGACGGGCGGCCACCCGAGCCGCGCGGCGATGCGACCCGCGACGAGCGGGGCCGCGAACGACGTCCCGCTCCACACCGCGAAGCCACCGCGGTAGTCCTCGGGGGCGATCGTGAGCCGGCGACGCGTGTACTGGTCGTCGCGGGCCGAGGCCTGCAATCCGCCGACGAAGTCGGGCTGGGTGCTGAGCACCGCGGCCCCCACGGCGTACGTCCGCACCCACGGCCCCACATTCGAAAAGAGCGCCGTCGTGCGGCAGTCGGGGTTGAGCGCCCCGACCGAGACGTGCGCCGCGCCGCCGTCGCGGACGATACCGTTGTCCGACCCCGGCCACGGCCACAGCGAGGCCGGGAACGTCGGCCGATCGGTCGCATCGTTGCCTGCCGAGACGACGATCGTCGTGCCGAGACCGCGCAGCACGGCCAGGAGGTCGTACAGGTCCCGCGTGTAGAGGCCGTCCTCCGGGGTCTCGTGGTAATACCCGAGCGACATGTTGACGACATCGATCGGACGACCGGTCGGGTCACCGGCGCGGAACCGCTGCATGAGGATGCCGAGGTCTTCGATCACCGTCATCAGCAGCGACTCCTCGACGACGCCGAGCGCGTCGGCGACCCGGACGGCGAGCATCGCGGCATCCGGGGCCACCTGCCGCACGATCCCGGCGATGAACGTGCCGTGCCCCGCGACAGGGTCGAGCTCCCCGTCGAGCGGTCCGTACAGGTCGGGGTAGATCTCCGGGTTCGCCTCGTCGTGGATCCCGACGGGGGCGCCGTCGAGGCGCACATCGCGATCGACGAGCGTGTCGGGAAGCCAGGAATGCGCACCGATTCCCGTGTCGAGCACGGCGACGACGGGGCGACGCCGCCCCGGCGCCACCTTCTGCAGGCGCGGCGCCGGTCCCACCCACGCGACCGGCTGCCGCCCGCCGGTGCCGCACTCGCCGTACTCCCCCACCGGGTTCGACTTCGTGTAGGGATTGGACTTCGTGTACGGATTCGACTTCGTGAAGGGGTTCGACTTCGTGTACGGATTCGACTTCGTGTACGGGTTGACGCCGATCGGGTCGACCGTCATGACGTGATCGAGGCCGATGCGGTCCGCTCCCACGGCGCGCAGGCTCGCACCGGCGTCGACCCGCCCATCGCGGCCGCGCACGGCGTCCGGCCCGCCGAGGATGCCGCGGCGCACCTGCTGCAGCACGCGCCAGGCATCCGGGAGCGCCGGCGAGACCCCGCTCGCGCGATCCGGCGTCGTGAGCCGCACGCGTATCACGGTCGGGGCTCCCGGCAGGCGGGCCTCGACCCGCTCGTCGTCCTTCAGCTCGGTTCCGTCGAGGCGCTCGCGCACGACCCCCCAGCCGAAGACGGCCGCCGCTTCACGCACCCGGGTGTAGTTGCCTTCGAGGAGCCCGCCGTCGACGCCGTCGGAGAGGAGCAGACGGTCGGGGACATACGCGGTCTGGAACGCCTCGATGCCATCGAGAGGCTCCGTGCCGGGGTCGAGCACCGTCGCCGAGACGACCGATCCGCGGGCGCGATCGCGCCAAGTCCACTTCTCGGGCTGGCCGCTCGGGCCGCCTGTGATGTCCTCGGGTGTCATGCGTCCTCCTCAGGTGAGCGATGTCGGATGCCGCGGTGCGGCGCGGCGGGTCAGATCTCGAATCTCGGGGTCAGCAGCTCGGCCGGCGCGCCCGGCACGGGTGCCGCGGACAGGACGACCCGGAGACGGCAGAGCCCCGACGGAACGGCGTCGATGCTGAAGCGACCTCCGTCGACGTCGGCGGAGCGCTCCTCCCCTTCGGCGAGGAGCACGACGTCCGCCACGTCGCCGTCGACCCACCCGTCGAGCCGGTGCAGGTCGCGCTCGGCGGGCGTGACGTGCACGAGAAGGTTCGTCTTGCCGTCGCCGAACTGGAGCGTGAGCATGTCGGCGTCGCCGCGCACGGGCGAGGTCGCGTCGCTGTCGAGCAGGGTGAGGAGGGCGTACTCGCGGCCGAGATCGTCGCTCGCGACGGCGGCGACCATCGCGTCGACGAACTCCGCCGGCACCGGATCGACCGTCTCCCACGTGCGCCGGAGCGCGGCCAGCAGCACAGCATCGGATCCCGTCGCCTCAGAAGTCACGGTCATCCCCCTTCCATCCATCCGCCGCGAGGGCGGTGCGAAGCTTCCCGAGGCAGCGGCCCCGGGTCGGTCCGATCGAGCCGACCGGCATGCCGAGGTCGTCGGCGATACGGGTGTAGTCGGGTCGCTCGTCGAACGCGACGATGCGCAGAAGCCGCCGGCAGCGCTCGTCGAGGCTGTGGACGGCCCGCCACAGCCGACTGTCGCGATCGCTGAGTTCGGCACGGCTTTCGGCGGACTCCTCGCTCGGGAGCAGCGGCTCGAGATCGACCGTGTCCGTCGTGCGCACCCGCTGCCCCGCGCGCCCCGCGCGCCACGCCTCGCGGCGTGCGGTGGTCGTGAGCCAGCCGGCGATCGCCCGCGCATCCTGCACGGATTCGTGACGACGGACGAGGGTGAGCCAGGTCGCCTGGACGACGTCTTCGGCGAGCATCGCCTCCAGCCCGTAGGCGCGGACGACGTGCCAGAGCACGGGCGACATCGCGCGCACGAGCTCATCCATCGCGCGAGGGTCCCCACTCTGCCAGCGCGTGAAGGCATCCGCGGCCCGTTCCCACGTGGTCGTGGGCGCGACGCCGCGCCCGCCCTCGGCCCCGTCGTCCTCGGAGCGGGAGGTCGAGGGATCGGCATCGGTCATACCGCTCATTCTGGCCACATTGTGAGGAGAACGGGAAAGGTCGTTCTGATACACCGGACCGTCGCGACTGCGCCGGCCCCGCCTAGACTCGCTTCATGAGCCCGCTCGTCTACCTCTGCGCGAGACCTCAGACGGGTGCCGCGGAGGCCGAGTACGAGTCGTTCCGCACGGCGATGCGCCTCGGCGACGGCGAACTCGAGCGCTGGGACCTCGTCCGCGAGGCGCTCCCCGCCGATGCGGCCTCGCGGTGGCGCGGTGCCGTCGTCGGCGGCAGTCCGTTCAACGTGACCGATCCCGAATCGACCAAGACCGACACGCAGCGGCGCCTCGAGGGCGACCTCGCGCGGCTCGCCGAGACCGCCGCCTCCGGCACGATCGCGGCGCTGTTCACGTGCTACGGCATCGGCGTCGCGACGCGCGCCCTCGGCGGCGAGGTGAGCCGCGCGTACCCGGAGGACACCGGCCCCACGACGGTGACGGTGACGGACGCCGGGCGCAGGGACCCGCTCTTCGGGCCGCTGGCCGACACGTTCCACGCGCTCACCGCCCACAAGGAGGGCACCGAGCGGATGCCTGCCGGAGCCGTGCTCCTCGCGACGGGCGAATCCTGCCCCGTGCAGGCGTACCGCGTCGGAGAGTCGCTGTACGCGACGCAGTTCCACCCCGAGCCGACCGGGCGCGCCTTCACCGAGCGGATGGCGGTCTACCGCGACGACGGCTACTTCGCCGCGCACGACTACGACCGGATCGCGGCGACCGTGCTCGCGGCATCCCTCACCGAGCCGCCCCGGATCCTCCGCGCGTTCGCGACCGCGTTCTGAGGGTTCGCCCGGGCGGGGTGCGGGTCGTGGTCGATCACCCGGAGGCTCGCGGGACTCCCCGCCCGGGCGGGCCTCAGTCCCCGTCGACCGGTCCCACGATGACCGCGGAGTCGGGCGGCAGGCGCAGGAGTCCCGCGGGTACGGCCGGTGCTCCGGGTGCTGTGGCCGGTGACCCGGCGGGCAGCGCCTCGGCGGGTTCGGTCGAGAACCACACGCCGCGCCCCTCGAGGTCGCGCTCCCACGGGGCATCCGACAGATTCACGTACACCGTCGCGGCGCCGCGGTGCAGCGCCCAGCGCCCGGGCGCAATGCTCTCTGCCGCATGCCCCGACCTGTTCGGATCGCTGAGCTCCGGGTGCGCGCGTCGCAGGTGCGCGAGCTCGCGGTACAGCCGCAACAGATCCGCGTGCCCCGTGCGCTCCGCCTCGGTCCAGTCGAGCTTCGAGCGCTCGAACGTCGCGGGGTCGTTCGGGTCGGGGACGATCGATTCATCCCACCCCATCCGGGCGAACTCCGCGCGGCGGCCGCGGCGGGTGGCTTCGGCGAGTTCCGGCTCGGGATGCGACGTGAAGAACTGCCACGGGGTCGATGCGCCCCACTCCTCGCCCATGAACAGCATCGGCGTGCCCGGCGCGGTGAGGGTCAGTACGGCCGCGACGCGCAGGCGCGCGGGGCTGAGCGTCTGGCTCAGCCGGTCGCCGGCGGCGCGATTGCCGATCTGGTCGTGGTCCTGGGCGAACTCGACGAATCGCCACGACGCGACCTCCGGCGGCACGGGAGCGCCCCAGTCCACGCCCCGGAACGACGAGAACGTACCGTCGTGGAAGAATCCGCCCCGCCACGTCTTCGGCAGCGCGCCCGGATCGGCGAAGTCGGCGTAGTACCCGTCGGTCTCGCCCGTGAGCGCGACGTGCACCGCGTGGTGCCAGTCGTCGACCCACTGGGCCGCGAGCCCGTGGCCGCCCGCTTCGCGCGGCAGGATCATGACCGGATCATTCAGGTCGCTCTCGGCGATGAGGCTCAGGGGCCGTCCCTGCTGCGTCGACAGGGCATCCACCCGCTCGGACAGCTCGTGGAGGATGTGCTCGGGGCTGTCCTCGGACTCGTGCAGCGCGTGCACGGCATCCAGCCGCAGCCCGTCGACGTGGTAGTCGCGCAGCCACATGAGCGCGTTCTGGATGATGTGGTCGCGGACGGCGCGCTCGTCGAGGTCGATCGACGCGCCCCACGTCGTGCTGCGTCCGTCGCGGAGGTAAGGGCCGAACTCGGGGAGGTAGTTGCCGGAGGGTCCGAGGTGGTTGTAGACGACGTCCTGGATCACGGCGAGGCCGGCGGCATGCGCGGCATCCACGAACCGCCGGTACGCCTCGGGGCCGCCGTACTCCTCCTGCACGGCGTACCAGAGGACGCCGTCGTAGCCCCAGTTGTGGGTGCCGTTGAACGCGTTGACGGGGAGGAGCTCGACGTGGGTCACGCCGAGCTCGACGAGGTGCGGGAGCTTGCTGATCGCCGCGTCGAGGGTGCCCTCGGGGGTGAACGTGCCGACGTGGAGTTCGTAGAGGAGGCCCCCGGCGAGCGGCCGACCCGTCCAGGCCCCGTCGCTCCAGGTGAAGGCGGCGGGGTCGTCCCAGGCAGACAGATCGTGCACGCCGCGCGGCTGGCGGCGCGAGCGCGGATCCGGGCGGGCCGTGTCGCTGTCACCGAGGACGAAGCCGTACTCGTCACCGGATGCCAGGGTGACGTCGGAGCGCCACCACCCGGCATCCTGTGCCACGAGCTCTGCGTCAGCGTGACCCGGCCGTCGCAGTCGCACCCGCGCCGCGCGCGGCGCCCATACCTCGATCGTCATGGATCCATCCTGCCCGGCGCGAGGCGGCGCTGGCGCGGGGGCGGGTGATGAATTCCGCAGAATGTGACGAACTCCGCACCCGGATGCCGGAACGGGTGCGGAGTTCGCGCAGAACTGCGGAGTTCGTGGCATCCCGCGCGCGAGTCAGTCCTCCCCGCGCGAGGGACCGCCGGATGCCTCGAACTCGGCCGCCGCGGCGGCGCGCAGACCGGGGTCGGCGAGGTAGGCGACGGCCGTGGCGGCGAGGGCGGCCGCGGCATCCACGAGCGCGTCGATCGCGGCGGGGAGCACCGTGAGGTCGGCGAAGGCGGCGTTGTGCGGAAAGACGTCGTCGGGGCCGCCGAGCCCGAGCGACGGGTGGATCGACGGAACGAGCCGGCTGACGTTGCCCATGTCGGTAGACGGACCGCCCTGCGGCGGCGCGGCGGGGGGCGGGATCTCGTGGCCGCGCGCGGCGAACGCCTCCGTCCAGCGTGAGGTCAGAGCCGTGTTGGTCTGCAGCGGCAGGTAGGGCGGGACGGGGTCGAGGTCGATCTCGGCGCGGGTCCCCGTTGCGAGGGCGGCCCCTTCGAGCACCGCCACGACACGGTCGGTCAGTTCTCGGAGCGCCGCGACGTCGGCCGAGCGGACGTAGAACAGCGCCGACGCCCGCTCCGGGACGATGTTGGGCGCGGCACCGCCGTCCGTGATGATCCCGTGGATGCGGTCGGTCGGCAGGATGTGCTGACGCAGCTGCGCGACGCCCTGGTACGCCGTCACGACGCCGTCGAGCGCGTTGCGACCGAGCCACGGCGCGCCTGCGGCGTGTGCCGCGCGCCCGTGGAACGTCACCGCGATCCGTCGCACCCCGGTCGTGCGCTGCCCGAGCAACGAACTCGTGCCCGATCCGCTGGACGGATGGACCATGCCCGCGGCATCCACGTCGTCGAACCCGCCGGCGCGGATGATCAGCTCCTTGCCGCCGCCGTTCTCCTCGGCGGGGGTGCCGATGAGCGACAGTCGCCCCCCGAGACTCCGGGCGACCGGGGCCGCGGCGAGGAACGCCCCGACCGCGACGGCGGCGATGATGTTGTGCCCGCACGCGTGGCCGATGCCCGGCAGCGCGTCGTACTCGGCGATGATCGCGAAGTGCGGGACGGATGCCGGGGCGTCCGCTCCGGCGTCACCGGCATCCGCGGCCCCTGCGGGAGCAGAACCCGCGACCGCCCGCAGTGCGGTGTCGAGCCCGAACGCGCCGACCTCGGCATCCACCCCGTGCGCAGCGAGGAGCGACGCGATCCGCGCGACGGAGGCGTGCTCCTCGAATCCGATCTCGGGCTCGTCGTGCAGGTCGCGGGCGAGCCGGGCGAGTTCGGGTCGCAAGCGCTCGACGGCGGCCGCGATCTCGGCATCCGTCGGCACAGCGGGCGCCAGCACTGCAGGCGCCGCGGCGGGCCGCTCCGAGGGCGCGTCGACACTCACAGCTCGACGAGGTCGCCGGCGGCCGTGCGCAGCGTCAGCCGGAAGCCCGCGTCGTCGCCCGCGACGACCTCCGCCACCCCGTCGCCGAGGCCGTACGCGCCGAGGATCTGCTGGAGCGGCGCCGGGTCGCGCTCGGTGCGCACGAGGGAGACGAGTTCGATCGTCGGGATGTCGCTCAGCCCCGGCTGCGGGGTCGTCCCCCAGTCGATGAGGAAGGGCACGTCGATGCGGCGGTGCTCGCCGCGCGTGAGCCGCCACTCGAGCAGCGTGCCGTCGGGCGTGCGGCGCGACAGGTCGCTCACGTCGCCCGGGTCGTAGCCGCCGGCGCGCGCCGTCGCGACAGTCGCCTCGATGTCGGCCGGGTGCACGGCGTATGCCTGCACGCGCGGGGCGGTGAGCGTCGAGATGCCGAACGTCTCGGGCAGCTCCGGCTCGGCGCGGTCGGGGTTGGGCCCGATCAGCTCGATGTACTGCGGGCCGCGCGCGCCGTCGACAGTCAGCGCGACGAGGGCGTTGGCGGTGCCGGTGGGGTGTGCACCGCCGGGTGCGGCGACGACGCCGGCGCGGTCGGCGAACCAGTCCACGAGCCCCTGGAGGTCGGGGCCGGCGATCACGACGTGGTCGAGAAGGGTGGGGATGCTCATGCGAGTCCTCGCTTTGGGGGGAATGCGTGTCGGGGGATTGCCTGCGGGACAGCTGTCTGCAGGGGGGAACGACTAGCGGGTGACGCGTCGGCCGGGGACCTCGGGCTCGCCGAGCGACAGCATGAGCCGGTTCGCCCAGTTGAAGAAGGCGGCGCCGCCGATGACGTCGACGATCTCGGCGTCGTCGAGGCCCGCCGCGCGCAGGCGCGCGATGTCCGCGGCGCCGAACGCGAGGGGCGTGTCGGCGAGGGCGACGGATGCCGCGACGACGGCGTTCCAGGTCTCGTCGCCCAGGTCGGCGTCCGTTCCTTCGTCGAGCAGGCGTTGGATGTCCGCCTCGCGACCCGACTCGCGGGTGGCCGACGCGGCGTGCACAGAGGCGCAGAAGACGCACCCGTTGTGGCGGGACGTGGCCGCGGCGGCGAGTTCGCGCTCGGCGCGCCCGATGCCGCCCGACACGTTGTAGAAGATGTCGAGGTCCGTGAGCGTGCGGGCACGCAGCGCCTCGGGGTCGCGGGCGAGCAGCCGGAAGTACGGCATCTTCGTGCGCGCCGGCTCGATGAGCGCGTCGCGTTGGAGGTCGGTGAGGTCCTCCTCGGCGACCGGGAGCAGCCACGGCACCCAGCCGAGCCCCTGCTGGGTGAACTCCTCGGGACGGGCGAGCTCGGGATACGAGGTGACGATCTCGGTCATGTCAGGCTCCCTCGGTGACGGCGGCGGAGACGGCAGCTGGGGTGGATGCCACGGCGGTGGCGCCCGCGGAGGCCGCCGCGAGCACGCGGAGCCCCCACGCGACGCGCAACTCGAACGTCAGGAAGGCCACGAGCTGCGAGAGCGACACGATGTCGTCGGCGCTCCACCCGGCATCCACGAGCGCCTGCAGCGCCTCCGCACGCGCCTCGCGCGGACGGAAGACGAGCAGGTGCGTGTGCGCGAACGCCGCCGAGAGGCGCTCGCCGAGCGCCTGCGCGGTCGCCGTGTCGGGGCTCCACCGGAGGCCCTCCGCCGATTCGCCCCGCAGGTTCGGTTCGCGGTAGCCGCCGAAGGGTCCGGTCGCGGCGGCGACCGTCGCGGCATCCGCCACGACGGCTTCGAGCTCGGGAGCCTCGTCGCCGAGGAGGTCGCCGTAGAACGCCTCGGCGGCGTCGAACCCGTGCAACCGCGCGACGAAGAGCGCGACGGCGTACCGCTCGGCGAGCGGGAACGTCCCGGGTGCGGTGGGTTCGAGCAGCGCCTCGAAGCTGCGCTGGGCGTTCGCGCGGGCCTGCGCGCGCTGATCGCGCACGGCCGCGAGGGGATCGGCGGGGCCGATCCCGGCGAGCAGGTCGATGATGTCGGCGGCGGGGGCGCTCATGCGTGTCCTTCCGTAGGGATGCCGGCGAGAGTGAGCGGCCGGTGCGCACGATGGAGGTCGGCGGCGGCATCCGGTCCGACGTCGAAGCCGAGTCGGGGCGCGACCTCTTCGGCGAGGAGCTGCAGCGACCGCAGGGTCAGCTCGTGGGTCGCGGCGATCGAGTGCACCTGGAACGACACGTCGCTCGCGGCGGGGAGGGTCTCGTCGGCGGCGAGCGAGGCGACGACCTCGTCGACCGTGCCGACGTGGGTGTCGGTGATGCGGACGAGGTCGTCGAGCGAGAGGTCGTCGGCGTCGAGGCGGAAGAAGGTGCGCGCGAGGTGACGCAGGCCGTCGCCGGCCAGTTCGAGGGCGCGGGTGCGGTTCTCGGGGTCGACGACGAGTGCCGTGCGCGAGGCGAGCACACGCACGGGCGCGCCGTCCGGAAGCGCCGCACGGTACGCGTCGATGATCGGCAGCTGCACCTCGTGCAGCGGGGCGTCCGGGGTCTCGGCAGGGCGCGGCTGCGTGCGCGAGAGCAGCAGTCCGTCGCCGCGTTCGCCCGCCCGGCGTCCGCCGTCGGCGGAGAACGTCGCCTGCCAGATGCGCGAGGACAGGTCGCCGGCGGAGGGGTAGATGCGGGAGTCGGTGCCGCGGATGCCCCGGTCCTCCAGGGCATCCAGGAGCACCTCGAAGTGCTCTTCGAAGATCTCGCGGCGACGGTCGGACTCGCGCCCGAACGCGGCGAACGACGACGGCGTGCCGCCGGTCGCGAGCCCCAGCTGCACGCGCCCGCCGCTCAGCTGGTCGAGCACCGTCGCATCCTCCGCGACCCGGAGCGGATCGTCGAGCGGGAGCGTGATGACGCCCGTCGCGAGGGCGATGCGGCTCGTGCGCTCCGCGACGGCGGCGAGCAGCACGAACGGCGAGGGCAGCCCGCCCTCGTGCTCACCGAAGTGGTGCTGCGCGAGCCACGCCGAGGCGAAGCCGCTCTGTTCGGCCTGCACGATCTGCTCGATCGCGAAGCGGTAGCGGTCGGCGGCGGACGCCTCTTCGAGGAGGCGACTGAAGTAGCCGAGACGGGGGCCGCTCATGCGGGGACCTCTTCCTTGCGGGGGACGGACGGGAGTGACGCCGTCTCTGCCCGAAGCGACGCTCCGGGGATCGCGGCGAGCAGTTCACGTGTATAGGCGTGCTGCGGGTGATCGAACACCACGGCGGCGGCGCCGTGCTCGACCTGCGTGCCGCGGCGGAGCACCGAGACGGTGTCGGCGATCTGGCGCACGACGGCGAGGTCGTGCGAGATGAACACGTACGTGAGCCCCAGCTCGGCCTGCAGCCGCGCGAGCAGGCGCAGGATCTGGGCCTGCACCGTCACGTCGAGGGCGGAGACCGCCTCGTCGAGCACGACCAGTTCGGGTTCGACGATGAGGGCGCGCGCGATCGCGACCCGCTGACGCTGCCCGCCGGAGAGTTCCCGCGGATGCCTCGACCCGAGCTCGGGCGCGAGTGCGACGAGTTCGAGATGATGCGCGACCCGGTCCGCGCGCTCGGCACGCGACCCGATCCCGAAGTTGCGCAGCGGCTCGGCGAGGATATCGGCGATGCTCTGGCGCGGATCGAGCGACGCGTACGGATTCTGGTACACGAGCTGCGTGCTGCGGTGGAACGCCCGCCGGGCGCGACCGCCGGCGAGTGCCGTGACCTCCGTGCCGCCGACCCGGATGCCGCCGCGGGTCGGCCGGTTGAAGCCCGCGATGGAGCGACCCGTGGTCGTCTTGCCCGACCCGGACTCCCCCACGAGGGCGTGGGTCGTGCCGCGCGCGACGGTGAACGACACGTCGTCGACGGCGAGGAGCGGAGACCGCCCCGCGCGGACGAACTCCTGCGTGAGACCGGACACCTCGACGAGCGGCTCCCCCGTGGCGGAGACGGAGGCATCCGGCGCCGCCCGTTCGACGACGCGCGCGAGCGACGGCGCGTCGGCGAGGAGGGTGCGCGTGTAGGGCGAACGGGGCGCGGCGAGGACGCCTGCCGTCGGGCCCGCCTCCTGCACCTGACCGCCGCGCATCACGACGACCGCATCGGAGCGGTCGGCCGCGACGGCGAGATCGTGCGTGATGAACAGGATGCCCGTGCCGGTTTCGGTGCGCAGTTCGTCGAGCAGGTCGAGCACCGTCCGCTGCACGGTGACGTCGAGCGCGCTCGTCGGCTCATCGGCGATGATCAGCTCCGGCCGGAGGGCGAGAGCAGCGGCGATCAGCACGCGCTGACGCATCCCACCGGACAGTTCGTGCGGGTACTGCCGCGCCCGGGTCTCGGGGTCGTCGATGCCGACGCGCTCGAGCAGGTCGATGACCCGCGCGCGGATCTTGGCACGGTCCTTCCACCCGTGGATGCGCAGGGCTTCGCCGACGCTCCAGCCGATCGTCGCGACCGGGTTGAGCGAGTTGCCCGGGTCCTGCGGGATCAACGCGATGCAGCGGCCGCGGAGATGACGCCACCTCCGCTCCGACAGGCCGACGAGGTCGGTCGGCCCGTCGGTGCGCTCGGTGAGGCGGATGCTCCCGGCGGAGACGTGGCCGTTGGATGCCAGCAGACCGATGACGGTCTGGGCGACGGTGGTCTTGCCCGAACCGGATTCACCGACGAGGGCGGTGACCGACCCCGCCTCGACGTCGAACGAGACGCCGCGAACCGCGTCGACCGTACCCCGACGCGTGCGGTACTGGACGGCGAGGTCACGGATGGACAGCAGTGGCTGCGCACTCATGCGGCATCCCCTCCTCGAAGCGCCTGACTGAGACGGTTGGTCGCCAGTACGACGAGCACGACGACGATGCCGGGGAGCACCGTGAGCCACCACGCGGTCGCGACGTAGTTGCGCCCCTCCGCGATGAGGAGGCCCCATTCGGGTGTCGGCGGCGGGGCGCCGTACCCGAGGAAGCCGAGGGTCGAGATCTGCAGGATCGCAGAGCCGAACTGCAGCGCCGCGAGAGCGATCACCGGTGTGAGCGAGTTGGGCAGGATGTGCCGCCACAGGACGCCGAAGAACGTGCCACCCGAGCCGTACGCGGCCTCGACGAAATCGGTCACCCGCACGCTCACGACGCGTGAGCGTGCGAGTCGGGCGAACACCGCGATCGAGGTGACGCCGACCGCGACGGCCGCACTGGTCGTGCCGAAGCCCAGGAGGATCACGACGCTGAGCGAGAGGAGCAGGGCGGGGATCGCGAGCAGGACGTCGACGACGCGCATGAGCACCTCGTCGACCGCACCGCCCACGGCCCCGGCCGCGAGCCCGATCGCCGTGCCGACGACGAGGCCGACGAGGACGGCGACCAGGGCGCCGATGATCGACTGCGATGCGCCGTAGACGACGCGGGCGTAGAGGTCGCGGCCTGTCGCGTCGGTGCCGAACCAGTGTTCGGCGCTCGGTGCCTGGAGTGCGGGCGCGACGGTCTCGGTGGGGTCCTGCCCCGTGAACAGGCCAGGGAACAGCGCCCACAGCAGAGCGACGAGGATCACGATCGCGGGGAGGACGAAGCCGACGCGCGAGAGGAGGCTCCTCCACCGGATGCGACGGTCGGACGCGGGGCCCGGCTCGGTGCCGGTGTCTCCGGCGAGGCCGGCCGTCGTGGCGAGGGCGGTCATCGGTTCCCTCCTCGGGCTACGACGGCGGGGGCAGGGGTCGCGGCGGGGGCGGGTGTCGCTCCCGCGGATGGACCGACCGTGGCATCCACGAGCTCGTCGACGGCGCGATCAGCGGCCGGAGTGTCGGTCGCCGACGCGGCATCCCCGGCATCCCCGGCGCCTCCGGCACCACGTCGACGGGATCCGGCGCGAAGACGTGCGTCGAGCACGGGGAACAGCAGGTCGACGATCAGGTTGATGCCGACGAAGGCGACGGTCGAGATCACGACGACGGCGAGGAGCACGGGGGTGTCACGGTTCGCGACCGCCTGCGCCGTGAGCTGTCCGATGCCCGCACGGGCGAACACGGTCTCGGTCACGACGGCGCCGCCGACGAGCTCGCCGAACAGCAGGCCCGCCATCGTGAGGGTCGGCAGGAGGGCGTTCCGGGCGACGTTGCGCCACAGCAGCCACGAGGTGCTCGCCCCGCGGGCGCGGACGACCGCAACGAACGGCTGCTCGCGCACCTCGTCGATCGAGCGCATGAGCACTTGCGACAGGGGCGCCGCGATCGGGATCGCCAGGGTGATGACCGGCAGGATGAGCGCCTGCACCGGGTCTGCGCCGATGACGGGCACGAGCCCGAGCCGGAACGAGAAGATCTGGATGAGGATGATCCCGATCCAGAACACCGGCAGCGAGACGAACAGCGGCGGGATGCCGCGGAAGACGCGCCGCAGCACGCCACCGGCGCCGTAGGTCGCCGTGAAGGCGATCGTCACGGCGAGGAAGACGGCGAGCGCGAGCCCCAGCGCGGCGAGTGTCAGCGTCGGGGGCAGGGCCGTCGCGATGAGGTCCGAGACGGCGGCGCCGCTCGCGACCGAGTAGCCGAAGTCACCCGTGAGGAAGCCCGCGATCGAGCGGACGTACTGCACGAGGAGCGGCTGGTCGGCGCCGAGCGACTCCCGGATCGCCTCGATCTGCTCGGGTGTGAGGCCGAGCTCGGGGCTCCCGTACCGGGCGATGACGGCATCGCCCGGCAGTGCGGCGAGGAGCAGATATGCCGCCGTGTAGGCCAGAGCGAGGACGAGCACCGCCTGGCCCACACGACGAAGGACGTACGACATGGATTCTCCGTGGACGAGTCTTTCCGCGGGGCTGTCAGCCCGCGAGCCAGGTCGAGTAGAACGACGGGCGTCCGACCGACTCGGTCTCGAAGCCGTGCACCTTGGCCGTGAGGCCGAAGACCTGCGGCTCCTCGAAGATCGGGAGGATGTACGCGTTCTCGGCGAGATACTTCTGCGCCGCCTCGGAGGCCGCCTGACGCTCGGGGGTGGTGGGCTCCGATGCGATCGCCGAGAGCAACGTGTCGAGCTCCGGGTCGCCCACCGAACCGTCGGCCGGGTTGAGGTTCAGCAGCGTGTTGCGGTTCTTGGAGAAGTACTGCGACTTCAGCACGTCGAAGTCCGCGCGGCCGACCATCGAGTGGTACACCTGGAGCGTGCTCTGATCGGTGGATGCCTTCGTCTGCGCGGCCATGTCGCCCGCGAAGAGGTTGACGGTGATGCCGAGCTTGCCGAGCTGCTCCTGGATGAGGGTCACGACCTCCTTCGAGCGCGGCTGCGGGAGCGCCTCGTTGAAGGTGAGCGTGAGCTTCTCGCCGTCCTTCTCGCGCACGCCGTCCGAGCCGAGCTTCCAGCCGGCCTCGTCGAGGAGCGTCGCCGCCTTCTTCGCGTCGTACGCGTAGTACGACGACGTGTCGAGGTAGCCGAGCGCCGTCTTGGCGAGCGCGCCTGTGGCGAGCGGGTAGTTCTTCGTGAAGAGGGTGTCGACGATCTTCTGCCGGTCGATGCCCGCGATGATCGCCTGGCGGACACGCACGTCTTCGAGGCGCGGCTCGCGGAACCGGAAGCTGAGCCCGTTGTTCACGCCGTTGGTGGCCGCGGCGTGCAGCGACAGCCCGCCGGCGGCGAACTGGGCCTCATCGGGGGCGGGGATGTTCCGGGCGATGTCCGCCTGGCCCGCGACGACGGTGCCGACGCGCACGCTGTTCTCCGCGGCGACGACGTAGTCGACGCCCGCGAGGTACGCGGCGCCCTGGTGCGCGGCCGACGTCGGCGCCCAGTTGTAGTCCTTGCGGGCGGTGACGCTCGTCTTCGTGCCGATCTGCTCGTCGGAGATGACGAACGGTCCGCTGCCGATGATCTCCTTCGCGTTGCCGGGGCCGAACTTCTCGCTGCTGCGGTCGAGCGTCGCATCGGAGAGGAGCCCCGAATTGATCGTCGAGACGGCCTGCGCGAAGCCGGGCGAGGGCGCCGTGAAGGAGAAGACGACGGTGTGATCGCCCGTGACCTCGCCGTGGTCGTAGTTGTTGATCGCCTCGGACACGGGGAGCGCGCGGTCCTTGTCGCCCTTGCCGTACAGGTCGATGTTCTTGACGACGTTCGCGGCCGTCAGCGGCGTGCCGTCCGAGTAGGTGACGTCGGTACGCAGATTGAACGTGTACTGCGTGGCATCCGCGTTGACGGTGTAATCGGTCGCGATCCACGGCTCGAGCTCGAGGGTCTCGGGGTTCTGGTACAGCAGGCGGTCGGTGATGTTGTTCACGAGGCCACCGTTGGGGTAAAAGCCCGCGGACGGCGGGTACAGCGTCGTCCAGGTCTGCGGCTCGAGGTAGGTCAGCGTGCCGCCGGCCTGCGGCTGCGCCGAGGCGTCGCCGGACGGGGAGGCGGCGCCGCCGGCCGAGCACCCTGCGGCGAGCAGGGCGATCGCGGCAGCGACGGCGGTCGTCGCGAGAGTGCGGGCGAAGCGGGGCATCGGGTCTCCTGGCGGGTATCGCCGCGCGTGCGGCGGTGGAAGAGGTGCGACGATCACCTCACCACGGGCCGCCGCACGCCCGGAAACCGGGTGGTTACAGACGGTAAGAAGCCGTCACCGTTCGTCACACGGCGCCACAAAACCACCCGAGCGGGCCGCGCGCGCATCGCGCGGGGTACCCTGCGGTTCGACTCCAGCGCGACCAACTCCGCAGAATGTCACGAACTCCGCACCCGGATGCCACATGCGGTGCGGGGTACGTGCAGATCTGCGGAGTTCGTGAGGTCCGCGGAGCACCGGGCGCGGGGCGCGGGTCAGGAGGAGCGCGTGAGGAGCGCGACGGGGTAGTCCGCAAGCACCTGCGCGAGGGGCGCGTGCCCGCCGGCGACCTCGCGACCGGTCAGTTCGTCGCGCCAGACACCCGCGGGGAGCATCACCGCGGTGTCGCCCCAGCCTCCCCGGCGGGCGAGCCCGACCGGCAGGCGCGTCGCGAGGGCGACGGCGCCGCCCCGGTCGAACGCGATGACGTGGTCGGATGCCTCGCCCGCCGCCTCCAGCGGGGTGTGCCGCGTGAACAGGTCGGGCCGGTCGCGGCGCAGCCGCAGCGCCCGCGACACGAGGAGCAGCTTCACCGCGCCGGACTCGTCGACCGGCGGCTGCCACCCGCCGTCGATCCGGGCGAGCAGCTCGCGGCGGACGGCGTAGTCGACGAGGCGACGGTTGTCCGGGTCGACGAGGGAGTGGTCCCACAGCTCCGTGCCCTGGTACACGTCGGGCACTCCCGGGCCGGCGAGCTGCAGGAGCTTCGCCGAGAGGGAGTTCGACCGACCGGCATCCGTGATCTCGGCGACGAACGCCTCGATCACGGGCCGCGCCGCACCGAAGGCGGCATCCACGAGCGCGTGCGCACGGGCCTCGAACGCCGCGTCCGGGCTCTCCCAGGTCGTGCCGACGGCACTCTCGCGGGCGGCCTTCTCGACGTAGCCGTGCAGGCGTTCGGCGGTCGCGGGCCACGCCCCGACGACGGCCTGCCACAGCAGGTTGTCGAGCGGCCCGTCGCCCGTCGAGGCGATCGCGCGAAGGCCTGAGAGCGTCGCGGCCCACCGCTCCGGCACCTCGGCGAGCACGGCGAGGCGCGCGCGGGTGTCCTCGGAGCGCTTCGTGTCGTGCGTCGTCAGGGCCACGAGTGCGTCCGGCCAGGATGCCTGTCGCCGCGCGAACGCCGCGTGCAGGTCGGTGACCGAGGCGGCGAAGTGCGACGGGTCGCCGCCGACCTCCGTCAGAGAGGTGAGCCGGCTGAACCGGTAGAACGCCCGGTCTTCGACGCCCTTCGCCATGACGGGCCCCGTCGTCTGCATGAACCGTCGCGAGAACTCCGTGCCCGGCTCGGCGACGAGCGGTGCGAGGGCGGCGATCGTGGGAGCGAGGTCGCGGCGGCGAGCGGATGCCCGGGCCGCGGCATCCGTCACGTGCTCCACTCCGGCGGGGAGGTAGGCGCGGTAGACGGCGAACGCGGCGAGGAGTTCGGCGAGCGCATCGCGGGTGACGTCTGCAGCGAGACTGTCGCGCACCTCGGCCGGCAGACACCGGACGAGCCGGGCCACTTCCGCCGCCTGCGACGTGTCGGCGATATCGCGCTTCGTCCCGGCGATCATTTCGGCCCAGTCGGCCGGTGCCCCGCGCAGTGCCGTGTCGATCTCGGTGAGGGCGGCCTCGCCCGCGGGATCGACGAACACACGGTCGATCTCCCCGAGCGCGTCGTACCCCGTGGTCCCCGCCGTCGCCCACCAGCCGGGGAGCTCTTCGCCGGGCTCGAGGATCTTCTCGACGACGGTGTACACGCCGCCGGCCGCCCCCGCGAGCCGGTCGAGGTAGCCGCCGGGGTCGGCGAGACCGTCGGGGTGGTCGATCCGCAGCCCGTCGACGAGGCCCTCACGCAGCCAGCGCAGGATCTCGACGTGCGACGCGTCGAACACGGCATCGTCCTCGACGCGCACGCCCGCGAGCGAGGTGACGGTGAAGAAGCGCCGGTAGTTCAGGACCTCCTCGGTGCGACGCCAGAAGCACAGCTCCCAGTGCTGCCGTGCGAGCACGTCGCGCACGGCCGCGGCATCCGTCGTCGCGCGCAGCGGCGCCGTTCCGGGCGCGAGCGGCAGCACGAGGTCGAAGTACCGCGCCGTCCCGAAGCCCCCGAATCCGCCGGAGTCGACCGCGTCATCTGCCAGGGGCGGCGAGACCTCGAGCTGCCCCGCTGCGAGCACCGCGTCGAGCTCGTCGCCGAGCACCGGCAGCTGCACCCGACCGCCGCCGTGCGCCCAGTCGATGTCGAAGGATGCCGCGTGCGCGGAACCCTCGCCGTGGGTCAGGACATCGGCCCACCACGGGTTCTCCGCCGGCGCGGCGACGCCCTGATGATTGGGGACGATGTCCACGAGGATGCCGAGGTCCCGCGCCCGCGCCGCCGCCGAGAAGCGCGCGAGGCCCTCCGCGCCGCCGCGCGACTCGTCCACCCGCGTCGGATCGACGACGTCGTACCCGTGGTCGGAGCCTGACGCGGCCTGCAGGATCGGCGACAGGTACGCCCATGAGACGCCGAGGTCGCGGAGGTAGCCGGTGACGTCCGCCGCGGCATCCAGGTCGAACGCTTCGCGCACCTGCAGCCGGTACGTCGAACGGGGCAGTCGTGTCATGGTCAGTGCGGCAGCTCGGCGTGCGGTGCGGGCGAGCGGACGATGTCGATCGGCGACGTGAACGCGGCGAGCGACGCGGCCACGGAGTGGTCGGTGCTTCCCGCGACCTCCTCCTCGTAGTCGCGGAGGACCATGAGCGAGCGGCCCTCCACGGCGAGCTGGTCGCCTCCGTCGCGCGGGTTGCCGTCGGTGTACTCGCCGGTCGTGTCGACGACGACCTCCCACTTCGGGCTGAACTCTGCGCGCGGGATCGTGAACGACACGGTGTCATCGCCCGCGTTGAACAGGATGAAGAAGTGCCGGTCGCTGATCTCCTCACCGCGGCGGTCGCGTTCGCGGATGCCTCCGCCGTTGAGGAACACGCCGACTGCGCGACCGAAGCCGGACTCCCAGTCCTCGGGCTGCATCTCCGTGCCGTCGGGGCGCAGCCACGCGATGTCAGGGATCGGCGCCCCCTCTTCGCGTTTGACCGGGCGGCCGTTGAAGAACCGGCTGCGGCGGAACGTGGGGTGCTCGCGGCGCAACCGCGTGACGGCGGCGGTGAACTCGACGAGCGGCTGGTCGACGTGCTCCCAGTCGACCCACGTGATCTCGTTGTCCTGCGCGTAGCCGTTGTTGTTGCCCTGCTGCGTGCGGCCGAGCTCGTCGCCGTGGGCGATCATCGGGACGCCCTGGCTGAGCAGGAGCGTGGCGAGGAAGTTCCGCTGCTGCCGGGCGCGCAGCGTGAGGATCGCCGGGTCGTCGGTCGGGCCCTCGACGCCGCAGTTCCACGACCGGTTGTGCGATTCGCCGTCGTTGCCCTGCTCGCCGTTCGCGTCGTTGTGCTTCTCGTTGTACGAGACAAGGTCGCGGAGGGTGAAGCCGTCGTGCGCGGTGACGAAGTTGATGGATGCCACGGGCCGCCGCCCGTTGTGCTCGTACAGGTCGGCCGAACCCGTCAGCCGCGACGCGAACTCGCCGAGGGTCGACGGCTCGCCGCGCCAGAAGTCGCGGACGGTGTCGCGGTACTTGCCGTTCCACTCCGTCCACTGCGGCGGGAAGTTCCCGACCTGGTAGCCGCCCGGCCCGAGGTCCCACGGCTCGGCGATGAGCTTCACCTGGCTGATCACCGGGTCCTGCTGCACGATTTCGAAGAAGGACGCGAGGCGGTCCACTTCGTAGAACTCGCGCGCAAGGGTCGCCGCGAGGTCGAACCGGAACCCGTCGACGTGCATCTCGAGCACCCAGTACCGCAGCGAGTCCATGATGAGCTGCAGCGTGTGCGGGTTCCCGACGTTCATGCTGTTGCCGGTGCCCGTGTAGTCCGTGTAGTACCGCTTGTCGGTCTCTTCGAGCCGGTAGTACGCCTCGTTGTCGATCCCGCGCATCGACAGGGTCGGGCCCATGTGGTTGCCCTCGGCGGTGTGGTTGTACACGACGTCGAGGATCACCTCGATGCCCGCGGCGTGCAGTGCCCGCACCATGCCCTTGAACTCCTGCACCTGCTGGCCGCGCTGGCCGGAGGAGGCATACGTGTTCTGCGGCGCGAGGAAGGCGATCGTGTTGTAGCCCCAATAGTTCGACAGCCCCTTCTCCTGCAGCGTCGAATCGTTCACGAACTGGTGCACGGGCATGAGCTCGATCGCCGTGACGCCGATGCGCTTCAGGTGCTCGATGATGACGGGGTGCGCGATCGCGCTGTAGGTGCCCCGGATCTCCTCGGGGATGTCCGGGTGCCGCTCGGTGAGGCCCTTCACGTGCGCTTCGTAGATCACCGACTCGGCGTACGGGGTCTTCGGCAGCCGGTCGCCGGCCCAGTCGAAGAACGGGTTGATGACGACGCCCTTCATCATCGCGGCCGCAGAGTCGTCGTCGTTGCGCGAGTCGGGGTCTCCGAACTGGTAGCCGAACACCGACTGGTTCCACTCGACCTGGCCCTCGACGGCCTTGGCATACGGGTCGAGCAGGAGCTTGCTCGGATTGAAGCGCTGACCGGATGCCGGATCGTTCGGCCCGTACACGCGGTACCCGTAGCGCTGACCGGGCTGGATCGTTGGCAGGTACGCGTGCCACACGTGGGCATCCACGTCGCGCAGTTCGACGCGCGTCTCCTTGCCGCGATCGCCGAACAGGCACAGCTCCACCCGCTCCGCGCCCTCACTGAACAGGGCGAAGTTCGTTCCACTGCCGTCGAACGTCGCCCCCAACGGATACGCCGACCCGGGCCATACCTGCATGCACGTCTCCCCTGTCCGAGGCTTTCAGCCTAGGCGCAGCAGGTTTCGGGCGCATATCTCGCGCCGAGCCATTCCGGCGACTGGTGTGATTGACAGACTGAAGGCATGCAGAAGCGCACGATCGGTCCCTTCACCGTGTCCGCGATCGGACTCGGAGCCATGCCCGTCTCGATGAACGGCGACGGGCACCTGCCCCCGCGCGACGAGGCGATCGCGATGATCCACGCGGCGCTCGACGCCGGCGTCACCTTCATCGACACCGCCGACATCTACGCGCCGTCGTGGGACGAGATGGGTCACAACGAGCGGATCGTCCGCGACGCGCTCGCCTCGTGGGACGGCGACCCGGCGGGCATCCTCGTGGGCACGAAGGGCGGCATCACCCGCACTGCGGAGAAGGACTGGGGCCGGGACGGGTCGCTCGACTACCTCCGCAGCGCGGCGGAGCGATCGATGGAGAACCTCGGCATCGACGTCATCGACCTGTACCACTACCACCGCCCCGACCGGTGGATCGTCTACGGCGAGATCATGCAGAACCTGAAGACCCTGCAGGACGAGGGACTCGTGCGGGCGATCGGCATCTCGAACGCGAGCGTCGAGGAGATCGCGATCGCGATCGAGGTGCTCGGCGAGGGGAACCTCGCGAGCGTGCAGAACGAGTTCTCCCCCCGCCACCCCGGCAGCTACGACGAGCTGCAGTACTGCGCCGAGCGCGGCATCGCGTTCCTGCCGTGGAGCCCGCTGGGCGGCACGGGCGGCGGGGCGCGGGCCGTCGGCGAGCGCTACGCCACCTTCCGCGAGATCGGCGACACGCACGGCGTCAGCCCGCAGCAGGTCGTCCTCGCGTGGGAGCTCTCGCTCGACGAGGTCGTCGTGCCGATCCCGGGTGCGCGGCGCGCGGCATCCATCATCGACTCGGCGCGCGCGGCCGACCTCGTGCTCAGCGCGGAGGAGCTCGCCCGCTGCTCGGCGGCGGTGGGGCTCGAGGTCTGACCGCCGCTCTCGGCCCTGTCCGTCAGCGCAGCGCCAACTGCTCGTCGAGGTAGCCGGCGAGCGGGCGCGGCGCCCCCGTCGTCGACCACTGCACGTGCGGGATGCCCGACACGAGCGACAGCGGTCCGGATGCCTCGCCGCGGGCGAGGGCGTCGAGGTCGATGAGTGCTGCCCCCACGTGGACGACCTCGCCTTCGGAGAAGCCGCCGCGCGCGGCGGCCGCGGCCCGCTCGGATCGCTCGCGCTGAGCCTGCGCGGTGTAACCGCGGATCGCCTCGGCGCGCGCCCGGAGCACCTCGCCCGTCGCGTACACGCGGGCATCCCCGATCAGGAGGACGCCGACGTGCCAGGCGGAGCCGACCGGCACGATGCGCGGGGCGCGCCCGAAGCCGAGGAGCTTCCGCGCGGCCGCCCAGTCGCCCAGGCGCTCCTGGGGTGAGCCCGCGAGGCGGGCGCGGGCGGCGTCGAACAGCGCCGAGGCATCCACCGTCACGCCTCGTCCGGGATGGCCTCGCCCGGGATCACATCGTGCGGGTCGCCCGCGTCGCCCTCGCCCCCGGCCACCTCGTCGGCCGCCGCGGAACCGCGCAGAGCCATCGCGATGAGCGGGAACAGCAGGACCGAGAGCATGCCCGCGCCCACGAGCACGGAGGCGAGCCCGCTCGAGATGAGCTGCTGCTTCACGCCGATGCCGGTCACGGCGACGATGATCGGCAGCCCCGTCGCGCCGAGCAGCATGAGGGCGGTCTTCGTCCGGCCGTCCGAGCCCGCGGGCGCGGCGAGGGTCGAGGGCAGGCCGCGCACGAAGAGCATCACGACGAGTGCGACCGGCACGAGCGCGAGCAGGCGCGGATCGGCGAGGAGCGCGCCGAGATCGAACGTGACGCCCGTGTAGACGAAGAAGAGCGGCACGAGGAAGCCGAAGGCGAGCCCCTCGATCTTGCTCTCGACGGCCTCGTGGTCGAGCGGGTCGGCGTCGCGCATGAGGAGGCGCCACACGATCCCGGCCGCGAAGGCCCCGAGCAGCATGTCGAGGTCGAGCACGATGCTGAGGGCGACGAGGCCCAGGAGGATCAGGATGACGACGCGTACGGCAAACTGCCCCGACGTGTGGAGCGTCGCGTTCACGAAGCGGTGCAACGCGCCGCGCGGGCCCTTGAGGGCGTACCAGACGGCGCCGGCCGTGATGAGCAGGAAACCGACGAGAACGAGGGCGGCGGGGCCGGGGCGATGCCCGCTGAGCAGGATCGAGATGGCGATCAGCGGACCGAACTCGCCCACGGCGCCGAGGGCGCTCGCGGCCTTGCCGAACGGGGTCTTCAGCTCGCCGGCGTCGCGGAGGATCGGCAGGAGCGTGCCGAGGGCGGTCGATGACAGCGCGATCCCCACGACGATCGCGCCGAGTCCCGGCGTGATGAGGAACCCGACGGCGACGGCGAGCGCCAGCGAGATGATCCAGCCGAGGTTCGCGCGCCGGCCCGTGCGTCCCCGGAGACCCGCGAAGTCGATCTCGGTGCCGGCGACGAAGAAGAGCATCGCGAGACCGAACTGGCTGAGTAGCCCGATGTACTGGTTCGGCCCGGTCCAGCCGAGGACGCTCGGCCCGACGAGGATGCCGAGGACGAGCTCGAACACGACGACGGGGACGGGCAACCAAGGGCGGATCGCGCGGGCGGCGAGCGGGGCGAGCACCGCCAGCAGCGGAATCAGCACGATCGTGCCGACCAGGTCAGTCACCGTCGTGTCCCTTCCGTTCCCGCGGCACGCGTGCCGCGCTCATCGCGGCCCGGGCCGCACGGTCAGGTCGCTGATCACCGCGTCGGGCGGCAGGTCGAACGCTGTGAGGATCGCCGCCACGACGGAGGCAGGGTCGATCCACCGCTCCGCGTCGTAGGGCGCGCCCTCCTGCCGGTGGACCTCTTCCTGCATCGGCGTCGCGGTGCGTCCGGGGTAGATGCTCGTCACCCGCACGCCATGGGCGGCCTCTTCACCGCGCAGGGCGTCGGCGAGCGCCTTCAGGCCATGTTTGGATGCCGCGTACGCCGCCCACTCGGGGTGCGCGGAAAGACCCGCCCCCGAGTTCACGAAGAGCACCTGCCCGTGCGCGGCGCGCAGGCGCGGCAGGAGCACGCGGGTGAGTTCGGCGGGCGCGACGAGGTTGACGGCGAGCTGGCTCGTCCAGGCGACGAGGGGCAGGTCGGCGACGGTGCCGAGGCTGACGACACCTGCCGCGTGGATCACGCCGTCGATCCTGTCCGGCAGCGCGGCCTCGGCCACGGCGTCTGCGATCGCCTCGGGTCGCGCGAGGTCGGCGACGATCGGCACGCTGCCGGGGAACTCGCGGGCGAGGTCATCCGCGCGGGTCAGGTCCCGCGCGACGAGCACGAGCCGGTCGCCCCGGGCGTGGAGGGCCGCCGCGACGAGCCGCCCGATGCCGGAGCCTGCGCCCGTGACGACGACGGTGCGGGGCGGGACGTCGGTTGTCATGGCATCCATCCTCCCACCGTGCGGCCGACCGCTCCGCGCGGTTCAGGCGCCGCTCAGATGCCTCCGTCGATGGAGCGGGTGTACTCGCCCGGCTCCTCGGGCACCATGACGGGGGTGTCGCGGTTGAGGCTCTGGCCGCGGAAGAACGGCTTCGAGCGGGGGAACAGATACCAGATGAACATCAGCACGACGCCGAGGAGGAGCGCGCCGATCCCGACGACGAAGGTGCCTCCGATCCCGAGGAGGACCGTGTTCCCGTAGTCGACGTCCCACATATCGACCGCGGACTGCACGAACGCGTAGGTGAGCAGGAGCCCGCCGAGGAGCGGGAAGATCCCCCGGAACCACAGGTCGCGCGCCGAGTTCCTGAGCTCACGCCGGTAGTACCAGACGCAGGCAAAGCCCGTGATCGCATAGTAGAACGCGATCGCGAGGCCGAGCGAGGCGATCGAGTCCTGCAGGATGTTGTCGCTGATGAGCGTCATGCCCACGTAGTACGCGGATGCGACGACACCGCCGACGATCGTCGAGAACGACGGCGTCTTGTAGACCGGATGCACCTGCTTGAAGCGTGCGGGGAGGGCGCGGTACACGCCCATCGCGAGCGTGCCGCGCGCCGTCGGGAGGATCGTCGTCTGGGTCGACGAGACCGCCGAGATGAGGACGGCCACGACGAGCAGCCAGCCCCAGGGGCCCAGCAGCCCGTCCTTGATCGCGAGGAAGAAGTCGTCGGCGTTCGCCTCGTTGCCGAGGCCCGTACCGCTGTCGCCGAGACCGGCGTACATCATGGCGGCGATCGTGACGGCGACGTAGGTGAACAGCAGGATGATCGTCGTCAGCAGCGCCGCGCGCCCGGGGATGCGCTTCGGATCCTTCGTCTCCTCGTTGAGGGCGAGGCAGGTGTCCCAGCCCCAGTAGATGAAGAGGGCGTACAGCACGGCCTCGATGAACCCGTGATAGTCGGTGAACGCGAACGGGTTGAGCCACTCCCAGGAGAACGGCGTGGCGCCCGGCGCGGTGCCGGTGAAGTACTGCGTGAGCGCCGCGATGACGAAGACGCCGAGGGCGAGGTACTGGATGGCGAGCAGGATGTTCTGGATGCGCTCGCCGATCTCGACGCCCCGCCAACTCACCCACGTCATCGCGGCGATGAACAGGACCGCGACGAGGATGATGCGCCAGTCGTTGTTCGCGAGCTCGAGCCCAAAGAGGTTCCAGAAGTAGACCGACGCGATCTGCGCGAGGTTGGCGAGCACCACCATCCCGGCCACCGCGACACCCCAGCCGCCCATCCATCCGACCCGCGGGGCGAAGGCCTTCGCCGCCCAGGTGAACGTCGTGCCGCAGTCGGGGATCTCGTTGTTGAGTTCGCGATACGCGAAGGCGATGAACAGCATCGGCACGAAGGCGATCACGAAGGCGATCGGCGCCTGCGCCCCGACGGCCAGCACGACGAAGCCGAGTGTCGCGACCAGCGAGTAGACCGGAGCCGTGGATGCCAGGCCGATGACCGTCGACCCCCACAGCCCGAGCGTTCCGCTGGCGAGGCCCTTCCCGTCGGGGCGTTCCAGGTGGATGGGGGTGGTGGATCCGAAATCGCTCACGGCGGGAACCTCCGGGTCATCGTCGTCGGGTTGACGCGACAGTAGCGGCACCAACCCGCACGTCACGTTAGACGTGCGGGCGAATCTCCGGTGAGGACTGGCCGCGGGGGCCAGAGGGCGGCGCTCCGGGAAGCGCCGCCGGGGCGGCGTTCAGCCCCGACCGGCGAGGGCGCGCGCCGTCGCGAGGGCGTCCGCCGCGGCATCCGGCGCCGGACGGGCCAGGGCGAGGGCTGCGACGACGAGCCCCGTGACGGCATCGGCGGTCTGTCGACGGTCGGGCTCGGCATCCGTGGGTCTCGCCGCATCGACGCCGCGGCCGATCGCGTCGCGGAGCTCGCGCCGATAGCCCTCGATCACGCGGGCGACCTCGGTGTCGCGGGAGATGGGAGCCCCGGCCGCGTTGATCAGGAGGCATCCGTTCGCGGCCGCCGGCGACGCGGGGACGGCGATGGCGGAGGCGAGGCCGTCGAGGTACGCGGCGAGCGCGTCGGCGGAGACCGCGTCGGCGACGAGGGGTCGCAGACGCGGGCGCACGATCTCGGCGAGATAGCTCTCGACGGCCGCGTCGAACAGCCCCCGCTTGGAGCCGAACTCGTTGTAGATGCTCGAACGGTTGAGCCCGGTGGCCTCTTCGAGCCCGGAGATCGAGGCCGCCTCGTACCCGTGCTCCCAGAAGTACGCGCGCGCCGCGCGCACCGCCAGAGCACGGTCGAACTCGCGTGTCCGCGCCATCCGTTCCCCTCCCGACATCCTCCGACTTTTCAGAACCGACCGTTTCAGTATATATTGAAACAGTCAGTTCATAATCAGTCGAGAAGCGCTTACGGAAGAGGACACCATGATCATCGCCGCACTCGTGCTCACCGCGCTCGCCGCGCTCCTGCACGTCTTCATCTTCTGGCTCGAGTCGTTCGCCTGGACCACCCGCGCCCGCGCCGTGTTCGGCACGACCGAGGCGGATGCCCTCGCGACCCGCGAGATGGCCTTCAACCAGGGCTTCTACAACCTGTTCCTCGCGATCGTCGCCGGCCTCGGCGTGATCCTCACCGTCGTCGGCGCGACCGTCGTCGGCGCGACGCTCATCTTCGCGGGCGCCGGATCGATGGCCGCCGCCGCGCTCGTCCTGCTCGTCTCGAGCCCCGACAAGGCCGGCGCCGCGCTCAAACAGGGCGTCCTGCCGCTGCTCGCCGTGATCGCGCTCGCCATCGGCATCCTGATCTGACCCGCCCCTCTCCTTCTCCCCTTCACGACCCGGAAGACACGCGAAAGACCTCATGACCTCGTTCCCCTCCACCCAGATCCACCTCGCCGCCCGCCCGAACGGCTGGCCGACGCACGATGACTTCGAGACCGTCACGATCGAGAACGGCCCGCTCCAGCCGGGGCAGGTGCGCGTGGCGAACCTCTTCGTCTCCGTCGACCCGTACATGCGCGGGCGCATGAACGACGCGCGCAGCTACGTCGCGCCGTACGCGCTCGGCGAGACGATCACGGGCGGCGCCGTGGGGCGGGTCGTCGAATCGGCGTCCGATGCGCTGCCCGTCGGCGCCGCGGTGCTGCACCAGAGCGGCTGGACCGACACCGTGCAGGCGGATGCCGCGGCCTTCCGCCCCGTCACGGAGATCCCCGGTGTGCCGCTGTCGACGTCCCTCCACATCCTCGGAATGACGGGGCTCACGGCCTACGTCGGGCTCACCGAGATCGCGCCCTCGCTACTGTCCGTCGCCCTCATGGACGACATCGTGCTGCCCTCGACGGTGTTCGCCGCGTTCAACGCGATCCCCGCCGAGGACAAGAGCATCGAGGTCTACGAGTTCAACGGGCACGAGGGCGGCGGCTTCCACCACTGGCTGCGCCAGACCGCCTGGCTCGCCGAACGGTTCTGAGGGGTTCGTGCGGCCTTTTGGGCCGTTCGACCGGCCGGCCTGGCGGCCTGCCGCGGCCCCTCAGCCGAGCGGGTGCCGGTGCAGGGCCGAGCTGAGGCTCACCCCGTTGATGTCGAGGTAGAGCTGTCCCTCGGTCACCGACAGGGTGACCGAGTTGCGCCGCTCGACGGCCGCGGCTGCGGCATCCACGAATCCGGGGTCGAACGACGTCAGGACGACCTTCTCGGCGTCGTGGATCCGCTTGCCGGCGTACTGCGGCAGGACCCGGGCGGGGTCCCGGTGCGTGTAGACCGCGACGTGGCCCGTGAGCTTGCTGCCGTAGTGCAGCCGCTCGGCATCCGGCGAGCCCACCTCGATCCACGCCGTCTGCGCGCCGGTCGCGTCGCGCACGAACACCGCGGGTTCGTTCGTCGCCGAGATGCCCTCGCTGAATGCGATGCCCTCGGTGTACTCGAGACAGTACGCGAGCAGCCGAGTCACCATGAACGCCGTCGTCTCGGAGGGGTGCTGCGCGAGCCGCAGCGAGAGTTCCTCGTACACGCCGCGGTCGACATCCGCCACCTGCACGTCGAAGGTGTGCATCACCACGCCGATCGCCATGCTCCGAGCCTACGGCGGATGCCGAGGCGCGCCGACCGTGTGCGGCCATGCGCCCGCCCCACTCCCAGCGAGCCGCTCACACGAAGCGGACGACGCCCTGCAACCGCGTGCGGATGTCGAACAGCTCGTTGCCGCCGATGTCGCGCGCGCCGGAGATGCCGCGCCGCAGCACGGTCGACAGCGCGGAGCGCGCCACGACCGTCACGGGGAGGCCCCGCACCTTCCCGATCTCCTCGATCGCCGCCGGCACGTCGTCGTCGGGCAGCACCGCGATGACGCCGCTGAACTTCACGCGCGCCGCGCGCGCGACGGCCCGGGCGGCGGCGACGGTATCGGCGATCGGCGCACCGTCGACGCCCTCGCCGATCAACTCGCCGCGACGGATCCGCACCGGTCCCCCGAAGTCCTCGCTCAGCACCGCGTACAGCCCGCTCGGCCCGAGGACGATGTGGTCGAGCTTGAGCCCCGGGTCGCGCGGATCGGCGGCCACGTCATGCCACACCGTGTAACCCATGCCGAGATCGCCGACGATCCGCGCCGTCGCCTCCTCGGCGAGCGCGTCGGCGAGGAGACGCTTCAGATCGCGCGGGGCGCCGCGCACGAGCGCGGGGTCGTACGGATCGGGGAGGTCCGCACCGCGCCCCACCCACTCGCGCATGAGGGTCAGATACCGCTCGCGCCGCCACCCGCCGGGCTGTCCGAACGAGCGCGCCCGCGGGCGGGTGTCGGCGGCGCGACGCGGCGGATGCCACGTGCCGCCGGGGCCACTCGGGCCGTCCGGTGCCCCGGATCCGGGCCTGCCCCCGGCATCCGGCCCGTAGTGCGGAGCGTCGGCGCCGAACCCGTGGCCGCGGTCGTACGCTGCGCGCGCGGGCGCGGTGCCGACGAGCTCCCACGCCCGCTGCACCTGGACGAACTGTGCCGCGTCTCCCCCGGTGTCGGGGTGCGTCTCGCGCAGGCGGAGCCGGTACGCGCGGCGGAGGTCGTCGTCGGTGGCATCCGGCGCGCAGCGCAGCACTTCGTACGCCGACGCCGACAGGGGCGAATCGAACACGCCTCAGCCCCAGAGCGGCACCGGCGGCGTCCACGCGAGAGCCTGCGCGCCGAGTGCCGGGTCGACGTCGGCGAGCGCAGCGGGCTGCCACCGCGGGCTGCGGTCCTTGTCGACGAGTTGCGCACGGATCCCCTCGACGAGATCGGGCTGGGTCGTCGCGAACCACAGCACGAGTCCGTACTCCTGCGCGAGGGCGGCACGCAGGTCGGGCAGCGTGCGGGCGGAACGCACGGCGGCGAGCGTCACAGTGAGAGCCGTCGGGGAGAGTTCGGCGAGAGCGTCCGCCGTGGCGATCGCCTCCGGCTCGGGCCGGGCGCGGAGACGCGCCAGGATCTCGGGGACGGTCTCGGCGGCGAACGCGTCGTCGATCCATGGCCGGGCCGCGGCGAGCCGCGAGGGCGCCGGGGTCTCATCGAAGAGCAGCACGATCTCGGCCGGCGTCCCCGGGTCGGCCCGGGTCAGGAGCGCATCGCGCAGATCAGCGAGCCGCTCGCTCGGGACCATCGCGTCGGCGAACCCGGCGTAGATCGCATCCGAGGCATCCATCGTGCCTCCCGTCAGAGCGAGGTACTCGCCGATCCGGCCCGGCGCGTGTGCGAGCAGCCACGAGCCGCCGACGTCGGGCGTGAAGCCGATGCGCGTCTCGGGCATGGCGAGACGCGAGCGCTCAGTCACGACGCGGACCGCGGCGTGGCCCGCCAGCCCGATGCCCCCGCCCATGGTGACGCCGTCGGCGATCGCGACGATGGGCTTGGGGTACTCGGCGATCCGGGCGTTCAGGCCGTACTCGTGCTGGAAGAAGCCGGCGGTCTCCGCCGACCGCCCGCCGACCACCTGTCCGTGCAGGCTCACGACATCGCCGCCCGCACACAGGCCGCGCTCCCCCGCCCCGTCCAGCAGGACGAGCTGCACATCGGCGTCGTCCTCCCACTCGTCGAGCGCCGCCGCGAGGCCCTCGATCATGCCGAGGTCGAGCGCGTTGATCGCGCGCGGGCGGTTGAGCGTCAGGTGCCCGACGCCGCTGTCGGCACGCGCAAGGACGGTGGGCTCGGAGGCTGCTGCGACGGGGTCACTCACCCGGGCAACGTTACTCGCGGTGGCCAATGCAGGAGATCTGTGCGCGCGGCGTCGCGGTGGCCCAGAACCGCGCGGGTGACGCGGGCGCCGACACGAATCTCCTGCATTGGTCACGCCACCGCGCGGTGGCGGGCGGGGCGAGGCCGGTGCGGGGGGCGGGCCGCAAGCGTTGGCCCGGACGGGGTGAGCCGGAGGGGTGCGGTCGGGGCCCGGAAGAGTGCGGCGGGCGGGCACGGGAGCGAGCGGCGGGCGGGCACGGGAGCGAGCGGCGGGCGGGCACGGGAGCGAGAGCGTTGCGTGACCAACGCAGGAGATCTGTGCGCGCGGCGTCGCAGTGGCCCGGAATCCTGCGGGTGACGCGGGCGCCGACACCGAATCTCCTGCATTGGTCACGCCACCGCGCGGTGGTGGGCGGGGCGAGGCCGGCCCGCCCACCGCGCGGCGGGGGGCGTGCTGGGCGCGGCGTCCCCCGATCGGGGGCGATTTTCGGCAGGATGGAGAGTACGCCCGCGACGAGGAGAGGTCCCCCGTGCCCGAAGGACATGTCCTCGAGTTCACCGCCGTGACGAAGCGCTTCGGACCCGTCGCCGCCGTGGACGGCCTGACCGCCCGGGTCGAGCCCGGCGTCGTGACCGGTTTCCTCGGCCCGAACGGGGCCGGAAAGACCACGAGCCTGCGGATCCTGCTCGGCCTCGTCCGCGCGACGAGCGGTCGGGCCACGATCGGCGGCAAGACCTATGCCGACCTCCCGCATCCGCTGCAGACGGTCGGCGCCGCGCTCGAGGCCTCGAGCTTCCACCCCGGCCGCACGGCGGCGAACCACCTGCGCGTCTACGCCCGCGCGGCGGGGATCTCGGATGCCCGCGTCGACGAGGTCCTCGGCCTCGTCGGCCTCGCCGGTGTCGCGGGCCGCAAGGTCGGCGGATTCTCGCTCGGCATGCGCCAGCGCCTCGGCCTCGCCTACACCCTGCTCGGCGACCCCGGCGTGCTCGTGCTCGACGAGCCGGCGAACGGCCTCGACCCGGAGGGCATCAAGTGGCTGCGCGGGTTCCTGCGTCAGCTCGCCCAGGAGGGCCGCACGGTCCTCGTCTCCTCGCACATGCTCGCCGAAGTCCAGCAGACCGTCTCGTCGCTGCTGATCATCTCGAACGGACGCCTCGTCTACGAGGGCGACATGGCCGGGCTCACGCAGCCCGACGACTACGCCACGATCGTCGACGCCCCTGATCGCGCGGCCCTCGCCGCCGCGCTCGATGCGCAGGGGATCCCGTACGAGCAGCTGCGCACGGGCTTCACGGTGCGCGAGGCCGACCCGGCCCGCCTCGGCGCGATCGCCGCGAGCGCGGGAATCGCCCTGTCGAACCTCCAACGCCGAGGCCCGGCCCTCGAAGAGGTGTTCCTCGACCTCGTCAACGGTACGCGCGTGCACACCTCGGTGGCGGGGGCGGCGCCCGCGCCGACGGATGCCACGGTCGGGGGCCCGTCCGAGGTCACTGAAGCCGCAGCAGATCCCGCAGGCACCGCCGCGGCCGCGCCCGCGCCTGACGGTGCGACGCCAGCGGATCACGCGCCCGACAGCACCGCGGCACCGGACGGCACCCCCGCAGCCGAACCCGCACCCGCCAGCGCCAGCGCACCCGACAGCGCCCCGGCACCCGACCCCACCTCCACGCGAGAACCCGCACCCACCGACGCCGAGGAGGAGCAGCGATGAGCCTCGTCCGTGCGACCCGCTCCGAACTGACCAAGCAGTTCACCACCTCGATCTGGTGGGTCCTCGCGATCGTGTTGTTCCTCTACGTCGGCACGAGCGCCGCGGGCATCGCGGGCGCGTTCGCCGCCCTCGCCAGCGGCTCATTGCCCGCGGATGCCACGAACGGTCCGGTCATCCCCGCCGAGACACTTCCGCCGTTCGTGTACAGCATCGCGACGGCCGTGGGCTACGTCTTCCCTCTCCTCATCGGCTCCCTCGTCGTGACGGGCGAGTTCCGTCACAAGACGCTGACGCCCACCTTCCTTGCGACGCCGCGGCGCGGTGTCGCCCTGTCGGGCAAGGTCGTCGCGGGAGTCGTCATGGGTCTCCTCTACGCCGCGATCGCGATCATCGCGGCGGTCGGTGCGGGGGCTGCTCTGCTCGCCGTCTTCGGCATCGACACCCGCCTCGGCGACAGTGCGACATGGGCGCTCATGGGACGCATGGTCATCGCGCTCGTCCTGTGGGTGCTGATCGGCATCGGCGTCGGCACCCTGATCCGCAATCAGGTCGCGGCGGTCGTGGGCCTCCTCGCCTTCACACAGTTCGTCGAACCGATCCTCCGAACGATCGGCGCCGTCGCCGAGGGGATCGCGCCGATCACCAAATACCTCCCCGGAGCGGCATCCGACGCTCTCGTCGGCGCATCGATCTACTCGAGCCTCGGCGCGGCCGGTGCGGGTGGGTCGACGCTCGAGTGGTGGGTGGGCGGCCTGCTCCTCCTCGGCTACGCCGCGGTGTTCCTGCTGCTCGGTTGGCTGTTCAGCTGGCGTCGCGACGTCAGCTGACGCCCTTCACGAACCCCGCTGCGAAGCGCACGACAGGCTCACACCGCCGCGACCCTCGAACACACCTCACGCCGTCGCCGGCTTCGGAGCGCGTGCCCGGCGCGGCGTCCGCGGAGCGGGAACGCCCGCGACGAGATCGGTGACCACCGTGGGCTCCGCGTCGACGTCGAGGCGCAGCGCCTGGGTCAGCGCCACCCCGTGAGCTGTCGTCAGCACAAGACGGGAGAACTCCGCACCGGGGCCGAGGTCGAGGACGGCGGCCGGATGCCGACGCCGCACCACGACGAAATCGTCACCGCTCGCAGACGTCCATGTGCCCATCGCGATCGTGCCGCGCACGAGCGTGCCGGGGCTCGGCACACCGCGCAGCCACGTCCATGCGTCGTCGGTCAGCTGGACCTTCAGGATGTGCTCCCGCTCGATCCGCACGGGGCGGGATCGGCGCGAGAGCGTCCGCTCGACCGGCGAGAGGGCGACCTCGAGCTGCGTCGAATCGAGCAGCAGAGTGACCATGCCTTCAGTCTGCCAGCGCGCTCATGCGCGCGGACTCAAGCACGACAACGATCCGGTCTCGTCAGACCGCGAACTCGTCGGTGGCGTGCGGCAACGGGAACTTCTGCACGGCCGCGATGAGCCCGTCGACGGTCTGCTCGCGGGCGACCGCGTTGACGCCGAGGCCGACCTTGCGGGCATCCTTCGCCGTCCGCGGCCCGATGGCGGCGACGATCGTGGATGCCGGGATGTCGGGGAACTGCTCTCGCACCTGCTCGGCGACCGACCCGCTCGTGACGAGGATCGCGTTGATGCGGCCCGTCTGCACGTCGTGCGCGATGCGCTCGGTCACCGGGACGCCGACCGTGCGGTAGGCGATGACGCTGCGGACATCGTGACCGGCCTCGGTGAGCCGCTTGGTGAGCACGGGCTTGGCGATCTCGCTCCGGAGCGTCAGCACGCGGCGAGGCTGGGGTTCCAGTTCGAGGAGCTGTTCGGCCATACCCGCGGCGGAGTTGTCCTCGTCTGGAACGAGGTCGACGCGATAGCCCACGGCGCTGAGCGCGGCCGCCGTCGTCTCACCGACGGCGGCGACGCGCGTGGTCGCCGGGATCTGGGCGCGGTACGCGTACAGCACGTCGACGGTCGTCGCGCTCGTGAGGGTCACCCAGTCGAAAGCCCCCGCGGCGAGATCGTCGAGCGCCTGTTCGAGGGTGGCCTGGTCGGTCGACGGGGCGAAGTTGATGAGCGGCGCGATGACGGGCACGGCCCCCTGCGACCGCAGCGTCGCGGCGACGGAGTCTCCCCACGGTCCGCCGCGCGGCACGAGCACACGCCACCCTTTCAGGGGCTTCACGCCCGCGGCGGGCTGCAGGTCTGTGTTCATGCTCGACTCTCGTGGTGCTCGTCGGACACGCGAGTTCGCGTCTCCGACCTTGTCGGGCCCGGGATGCGCTGCTGCGTTTTCGGGTCGGCAGGGCCGGCAGCCTCCGCATCATCGCCACTGCCTGGGATCGAGCATACCCCCGGCGTCCACTCGGTCGTCAGCGCGTGTACAGACGCACGATCCCCCAGACCGCCACGCCGACGGCGACGGCCGTGCCGACGACGGCGACGACTCCGCCGACGGGGTTCTTCCGCACGAACCCGCGCGCGGTCGTGACGGCGTCGTCCGCGGCGCGGGTCATGCGCTTCGGAACGTTCGTCTTCTCCTCGATCGCGGCGAGGGCGGCCTTGAGTTCCGCGCGCGCCTTCTCGACCGGATCCGTGATCCCGAGCGAGACCGCGGTGCGGGGGACGGGGGCCTGGGCGGCTCCGCGCGACTCAATACTCATCTGCCACGTCCTTCACGATGCGCGCGTCGACGGCGATCGACTGCACGGGGTTTTCGCTCTTCCCGATCTTCTTGAAGCGGAGGATGCCGAGGATGGCGGCGACCACGGCGACCGCGATCAGCACGACGAGCACGATGAGTGCGGACAGCCACGCGGGCATCCACGACGCGAGCCCGATGATCGCGAACGCGCCGAGCGCGGGGATCGCCCAGAAGAGGAAGAACAGGGCGACGATGAACCAGACACCGCCGAGGCCCGCCTGCTTGCCGGCGCTCTTGACCCAGGTCTTCGCCGAGTCGACTTCGGCGACGACGAGATTGCGGACGAGCTCGGGCACCTCGCCGAGCAGCGTGAACAGGCTGTCGTCGGCGCGGTCGCGGAACCCGCGAGGCGTGGTCATCTCAGGCGCCCGCAGCCTTCTCAGCATCGGCGATGGCCTTGTCGGCGGCCTTCTTCACTTCCGACGCGGTCGTCTCGGCGCCGCGGGTGATGTCATCTGCCGAATCGTGCCCGGCCTTGATCGCCGCGTCGAGCTTCTGCCCGGGGGTGCCGTTCTTCGAGACGGCCTTCGTGACCTTGAGTGCGCCGTCCCAGAGGGCGCTCGGAAGGGCGAACGCGGCGGACTTGGTCGCGTCCTTCACCTTGGTGACCTGCTTCTGCACGGGAGCCGTGTTCCAGACCTTCAGGTATGCCGCCTTGATCTGCTCGTACCGTTCCCGGCCGGCGCGCGACCCGAGCACGTATCCCGCCGCGAGCCCCACGACGATCCCGATCTTGCCTCTCACGGTGGTGCTCCTCACGTCGAAACGGTGCGATCTTCATCCAGGGTAACGCTGTATTCCGTTTCCGGCATCCACACTTGTGTGCCGGGGTGACCTTTGGTACGTGGATCGGTCCGACCGTTGCCGTCGCAGGGTCGAGGCGCGCCGTTGCGCGGGTACGGACGGCCTCAGCCCCGGGACGGCCAGAGCACAGCGCTGCGCTGACGGTCGATCTCGGCGACCGTGTCGGCGACGACCTGGGCGATGCCGCTGCCGGAGACTCCCGCGCCGACGATCGCGACGCCGCCCGCTGCGGCGCGTATCGCGGCGACGCGGTCGGCGTGACCGAGGCGGGATGCCGGGTCCGCCGGCGTCACCCGCCGCACCGCGGCGGCGCGCACTGTCCCCGGCGGCACGCCCAACATCGTCGCGGCGGCAGCGTGTGCGGCGGCGATCGCCGCATCGTCGGTGTCGACGCGCCCTCCCGCGGCGAGGCTCACGCGCAGCACGTGCCGACCCGGGCCCGCGGCGGCGGCGAGCCACGGCCAGTCGGCCGTCGCGTGCGCGACCGCGAGCGCCGGGGCATCCCGCGCGGACGCGTACACGGCGCGTCCGCGCGGGGCGCCGTCGAGAGACGGAGCCTCCACCACGAGCGTCACGACGGGGCGGGCGGGCGGGGCGCCCGGCGCGGGCGCCGGCACGCGGCGACCACTTCCCATGGTGCCATCGAGCAGTGCCGCAGCCGCCGTGACATCCGTGGCGAGCACGACGGCGTCGGCGGGAACAGCACCGTCCGGGGTCTCGACGCGCCAGCGGCCGCCGTCACGGATCACCTGGAGCGCGGGCGATGTCGTGCGGACGTCGACATCGAAATGCGCCAGGCGATCCGCGAGCGCGCGGATCAGGGTGCCCAGGCCGCCGCGGAGGGTCGCGCGCGCAGGCGACGCCTGCGCCGGCAGCAGGTCGAACGCCGCCCCGGCCAGCGATCCGGTGCGAGTCAGCGCGGCGTTCAGGCCGGGTGCGGCGATGTCCACGTCGATGTCATCGGGCGACAGGTCGTACAGGGCGCGGGTCGCGGGCGCGACGAGCCGATCGACGACCCGGTCCCCCATCCGCGCGCGCACGAGGCGTCCGAGGCTGCGCTCGTGTCCGATCGTGAGCGGCGGCCGGAGCCGATCGAGGTAGGCGCGCCACGCCCCGCTCCAGCCGATGATCCGGCGCACGTCGCCGGCCCAGGGGTTCGCGGGGATGCCGAGGACCGTCGCCGCAGGGAGCGGGGCGGACGGGGAGGCGAGCCAGACCGGCAGCGGCGCGGCGTTCTCGACGAGATCGCAGAGCCCCAGTTCGCCGAGCAGGGCGTCCACCTCCGGTCGCCCATGCGGAAGCGCGTCCGCCACCAGGTCGATCGGGAGTCCGTCGAGCTCGACGGTCTCGACCGCACCGCCGAGCCGGTCCCGTGCCTCCGCCAGGGTCACGGTCGCCCCGATGCGGGCCCACTCGAGAGCCGCCACGAGACCGGCGACCCCGCCGCCCACGACGACGACACGTGTGTCGCGCGCCCGCGACACCGGGTTCGGCGTCGGTGCGGCGCCAGGAGGGACGGACATGGCATCCATCCTCGCACCGCGCTTCCGCGCCTCCGGCCGCGCGGGCCCTCGGGCCGCACCGCGCCCGCCGCACGCGCTGCCGGCGGTGACCCGAAAGGACGACTCGGTCGAGGGCACGGTTCTCACCCAACATCTTCCGAGGGCCCCGGGAATGCACCGTCGGGGTGCGACGATGGACAGCATGGCCCTGCACATCACCGATGACGCCCCCGCCGATGCCCTCCTCACCGACAGCCCGCTCGCGCTGCTCGTGGGGATGCTTCTCGACCAGCAGGTCTCGATGGAGACGGCGTTCGCCGGTCCGCTGAAGATCGAGCAGCGCACGGGCTCGATCGACGCCGCGACGCTCGCCGGCTACGACCCCGACGCGCTGGCGGCGGTGTTCAAGGCGACGCCCGCGGTGCACCGCTATCCGGGATCGATGGCCGGACGGGTGCAGGCGCTGTGCCGGACACTCGTCGACGAGTGGGGCGGTGACGCGGCGGCGCTGTGGACCGAGGGCGACCCCGACGGGCCCACCGTGCTGAAGCGGCTCAAGGCGCTGCCGGGGTTCGGTGACCAGAAGGCCAAGATCTTCCTGGCTCTGCTCGGCAAGCAGTGCGGCTTCACCGGGGCCGGGTGGCGCGAGGCATCCGCCCCCTACGGCGAGGAGGGGTCGTTCCGCTCGGTCGCCGACATCGTCTCGCCCGAGAGCCTCGCCAAGGTGCGCGCCTACAAGCAGGCGGCCAAGGCCGCCGCCAAGGGCGCCGTCACCTCCTGAGTCACCACCGCGCCGGCGCCTCCCCGCCCGCTTCGGGGTGCCACCGCAAGCTGGGCCGCCGCGCCCACCGCCTCACACCGTTCGGCCCCACTACAAGCCGTGACGAATGCAGGACTTTCGGCCATTCAGGGGCACATCGGGCCCGAATCGTCGCCATCAGTAGCAGATCTCCTGCGTACGTCACCAGACGCGGCGGACACCGGCGGGCGACCTCTGGGCAGCGTGGTAGCGTCCCGGCGCCGCCGAGCTCGCCCAGCGACGCGACAGGGTGCGGCCGGGCACCGTGACCAATGCAGGAGTCTCGGCGTCGCGCCCTCTCAGAGGCCCCAAAACGGGCCCACCCGAGACAGATCTCCTGCGTTCGTCACCGCGTGAGGCGACAGTCGCGGGGGAACAGCGGCGACTCAGGCGCCGCGCAGGCGCTCGCCCAGGAACGCAACCAGTCCGTCGAGCGGGATGCGCTCCTGGCCCATCGTGTCGCGGTCGCGGACGGTCACGGCGTGGTCCTCGAGCGAGTCGAAGTCGACCGTGACGCAGAACGGCGTGCCGATCTCGTCCTGGCGGCGGTAACGACGCCCGATGGCGCCGGCGTCGTCGAAGTCGACGTTCCAGCCCTGTGCACGCAGGTCGTCGGCCACCTTGCGGGCCACGGGCGACAGGTTCTCGTTGCGCGACAGCGGCAGCACCGCGACCTTCACCGGCGCAAGACGCGGGTCGAGCTTCAGCACGGTGCGTGTGTCGGTGCCGCCCTTCGCGTTCGGCACCTCCTCCTCGACATAGCTGTCGACGAGGAACGCCATCATCGAACGCGTCAGGCCGAACGAGGGCTCGATGACGTACGGGACGTACCGCTCGCCGGATGCCTGGTCGAAGTACGACAGCGACTGCCCGGATGCCTCGATGTGGCTCGACAGGTCGTAGTCGGTGCGGTTGGCGACGCCCATGAGCTCGCCCCACTCCTTGCCCGGGAAGCCGAACCGGTACTCGAAGTCGATGGTGCCGGCCGAGTAGTGCGCGCGCTCGTCCTCGGGAACGTCGAACTGGCGCATGTTCTCGGGGTTGAGCCCCAGGTCGATGAACCAGTCCCAGCACGCCGCGACCCAGTGCTCGAACCACTCCTGCGCCTCGGCGGGCGGCGTGAAGAACTCGATCTCCATCTGCTCGAACTCGCGCGTGCGGAAGATGAAGTTGCCCGGCGTGATCTCGTTCCGGAACGCCTTGCCGACCTGGCCGATGCCGAACGGCGGCTTCTTGCGCGAGGCGGTGAGCACGTTCGCGAAGTTCACGAAGATGCCCTGCGCCGTCTCGGGACGCAGGAAGTACAGGCCCGACTCGTCGTCCACGACGCCGAGGTACGTCTTCACGAGGCCCGAGAACGCCTTCGGCTCCGTGTACTGACCCTTCGTGCCGCAGTTGGGGCACGGGATGTCGGCGAGCCCGTTCTCGGCCGGGCGCCCCTTGCGCGCCTCGAAGTCCTCGATGAGGTTGTCGGCGCGGAACCGCTTGTGGCACTGCAGGCACTCGACCAGCGGGTCGGTGAAGGTCGCGACGTGACCGGATGCCTCCCACACGCGCTTCGGCAGGATGACGGACGAGTCGAGGCCGACCATGTCGCCGCGGCCGCGCACGAACGTCTGCCACCACTGACGACGGATGTTCT